>OBLG01000287.1_pt1 | contig 60085 bp, 56 predicted proteins | sample 1517451 | NCBI WGS metagenome assembly OBLG01 (sample SAMN04571694, study PRJEB22368) | human gut metagenome | biome: human gut; material: stool | host: Homo sapiens | place: Luxembourg | collected 2012-06-29
TTCTTTTTGCCATAAACTCTGTTTTTGTACTGTCCGCATAAATTGGAGCAGTTCAATAAAATGCAGACCGTTTTTTATTTTAATTTAACTACAATATATTCATCTGTTTCAACGATGCAGTCCTTGTTCGGGTAGGGTGCAATGCTTGCATATTTTTTAACGGCATCGTTATATTGCGCTCTTGTGCAATGCTTAAAGCTGACTCCGATGTAATTGCAGAATTTGTAAAGCTCCTCGCAGGGCTTGTTTCCGTCAAAAGCATATTTTATGCTCCAGTCGAGATATGAGTTCCCAATGTAATCATACTTTTTCTTAGCGGTGGCTCGGGATTTCTTTGGCACATAACGATTAAGCACCTTTCCGAACGGAGAAGAATCCGAGACGGTGATAAGACTGTTTACATGCTTCGACATGGTATAGCCGCCGATAAATACAACAGGCTTGTTTGTATCGCAGTTTTCACTTATTCGGCTGTTCACTGTTAAAATAACGTTTTTCTCTTCCTCAAAGCGCTGATTGTTTATCCAGTATGATTTGCTTGAAGCGCCGATTTGAATAATCAGTGTGAAAACAAATAAAGCGGCAAAGGCTTTCTTGGCAAGGCTCTTGCCCGATTGAACATTAAGGCAAAGAAGAAAAGCCGTAAAAGCAACAAAGAACGGCATTCCCTGTTCGGTTCTGTATTCCGCGCCGCCGCCTCTGAAAAGTGTCATTGCAAATACAGGTATAAGTGCGCCGAGGAAAATGAGAACGCTTGAGAATTTTTTTGTCCTTTTGGCATTGATGACAAATAAAATAAAAAATATTATTCCCGCGAAAAACAAAACCGTAAATGCAGGGTTGCAAAAGACCTTTAGCCCCCAATAGGAGGCGTAAGAGCGGAAAAGATTTTTGAACGCTTTGGCTGTAGGCTCCCAATAGCTTTGAGTTTGCGCAAAATCATTGTACTTTATCGAGAATAATTTCATAACAGCTTTTGTTACAACAAATTCAAGGCCTACGCCGAGACCGAGGACAATGGCATGAAAGATACCTTTTGAAATAACTTCTCCCGTTTTTATTTCGTTTTCAGTGCGTTCTTTAAGTATAAAAACTGCAAATACCGTGCCGACATAGGGCAGAATCATGCATTCATACCAGGAAAAAACAAACATCATCAGCACAGTCGGCAGAATAAGGCAGCGCCATATATCGCTGTATTTAATCGAAAAATACAATGCAAGCGACAGCAGAACCGTACAGCCTCCGACCGTCAGTATTGCTCCGTTATAAATAAAATACTCCGCCAGAAGAGGGAATGAAATATATATGCAGGAAAAAACAATAGACGGAACGATGCTTCTGTATTCCGTGAAACCGTCAAAAATTGCGAGCATTATAAGCGTTCCGAGAATAAAGCAAACGAGTCCGAGCAACGGCTCAAACCAAACAGGGCAGTCCCATAAATTGAGCACTCTTTCGACAATCGTTGCCGTAAATCTTCCCTGACCGAAAAGTATACCGCTGTAATATCGGTCATACGAAAGCCAGTCGATTGACGGCGAAGGGTTGGCAAGATAAAAGCCGTATGCTCCGAGAGCTGTCAACGCAACGGCTATCAGATAAAAAGGGTTGGTTATTCGTTTGCATATTGACTCTTTGAGGTCAAGATTTTGATTTGTAAGCTTATGTTTAATCATTTTTATTTTCCTCGTCATTATTAAAGTTTATTCGTTCTTCCTCAATAACAAGCGGCCGATTCATAACCCTTGTGTTTATATTGAGAACATATTCTCCGAGAAGTCCGATAAAGAATAGCTGAACGCTTCCGAGAAAGCACATGCCGATAAGCACGGGTGCCATGCCCATCGGGAAGTTATCCCACATGATAAGCTTGAGAATGAGATAAATTATTCCGACAATGAAGCTTATCGCACCTACTCCTACGCCGAAAAATGTTGCGAGCCTGAGGCCGATTTTGGTGTAAGAGGTGAAGCTGAGCATCGCCGCATCATAGAGCGTGTAAAAATTATTATGCGTCTTTCCCGCTCTGCGCTTTGCCTGCTCATAAGGAATATCCTTGCGCCTGTAGCCGAGCTCCGCAACAATTCCTCTGAGGAAAGGCGTGGGATCCTTGAGATTTCTGAGAACCTCAATGAACGACTTGTCATAAAGACCGAAGCCGGTAAAGTGTTCAATCTGCTCAACGTCGCTCATTTTTTTGATGAGTTTATAATAGCAGGTACGTAAAAATCTGATGATTTTATTTTCCTTGCTCGTTGTTTTAATGGCGCAGACAATTTTATAGCCGTTCTCCCATTCGTGAACAAGCTTCGGAATCATTTCGATCGGGTCCTGAAAATCGCAGCACATACAAATTGTGCAGTCGCCTGTTGTTTGCAGCATTCCGTAATAAGGTGAATTGAATTGGCCGAAGTTTTTGGCATTGAAAATTGCCTTGATCTTCGGATTGTTTTTGCAAATTTCACGTAGGAGCGGACGTGTGTTGTCCTTTGAATCATTGTCAATAAAGAGAATTTCATAGTCATATTCGGGAAGACTTTTTCCTAATTCATTTATGACAGCCTCACTTATCGGAACAACGTTTTCTTCCTCGTTATAGCACGGAATCATAATGCTGATTTTTTTCATATTCAAGACCTCAATCCAAAAATTCTTTTATTCCTGCTTCAAAGCTTATTTCGGGAACAAATCCCGTGTCCTTTGTCAGCTCGGAAATATCCGCCTGTAAAAACATGACCTGATTGCGAGAGTACGGTATTGCGCCGAAGTCAATTTCCGACCGGCTGCCGCAGAGCTCATGTATTTTTTCGATATATTCTCTCAGCGGTTTGGCTTTGCCGCTTCCGAGACAGTAGATTTTTTCATTGTGTTCACTGTCACAGCCGACGAGATAAAACGCGTTTGCGGCATCCCTTGCACTCAGGAAATCCCAGAGCTGTTCGCCCTTGCTGAATTCGGCCTTTTCATTGGCAGTGAATTTATTTATTGCCGATTTTATTACGGAGTTCTCCGGATCGTACTTCCCGTAAACGCTGAGAATTCTCACCCATGTGTGATTTATGCCGAGCTTGCGGCATTTTAGTCTGCTGAGCTGACCTGCGGCAAGCTTAGCCATGCCGTAGCCCGTAAAAGGAAATGCCGGTGTTTTTGGGGTCAGCGGCTTATCGCAAAGACCGTATTCCGCCTGCGAACCTGCGCCGATAAATTTTCGGCAGCCCATTTTTTTTGCCAGCTCAACGGCATCAAGGGTGTATTCAATATTTTTAAGCTGAAGGTCGGCGTCGTCTCTTGCCGTTCCCGTGGTGCCCGCCCAAGCGAGGTGGTAGAAAACATCATAATCATTTTCTTCGGGAACAAAGCTTTTCATTTCGTTAAGAGAACAGCAGACTTTTTTTATGAGTCTGTTGTCGGGAATATCGTCAACTCTTTTTGAACCTCTGTGGCAGAGCACGGTGATCTCGACGTTTTCGGCGATGAGCTTGTCGATTATTGCTCGGCCGACCGAGCCTGTTGCACCTGTTATTACGGCTTTTTTCATAATATCACTCTTTTATCAGCGGAATGTACATGTTCTGAGCCAGCTCATCTCTGTCAAGGAACGGAGCAAGATCCTCAAGCGGAGGACTGACAAGCGTTCCGTCGGGGAGACGTTTAGTGCTGCTCTTAGGCTCCCAAACCTGCTTTGTATCCGTGAAGATTTCGCAGAAAGCATAGCCGTCGGTTGCAAGAGTCTTTTTGACCGCGTCCTGCATTTCGGCATTACTGCTTGCCGAAAAATACGGGAATCCGAAGGCCTTTGCTATGTTCTCAAATTTCGGGAAGGAAAGATCGCCGCTCTCCGGACCGATGCCTACCTTAGTATGCTCTTTGAACAGGTTGTTTTGAGTTATTCTGATACTGTGGTAGCCGCTGTTGTTAATAAGGAAAAGCTTGATCGGCAGCTTATTTGTTACTATTGTCTGGAGCTCCTGAAGATTCATCATTATGCTGCCGTCACCCTCGAGGCAAATCGTGTCCTGCTTTTTGCCCGAAACGCAGAGGCCGACAGCCGCCGGCAGACCGTAGCCCATGCTTGCGATTGCGCTGTTGATGATGAATCGTGAGCCGTGCTTGATTGTCCAGCACTGATGGCCGGCAACGCAGCAAGCGCCGTTGCTGACCGCCGTAAGCGAATTTTCGGGAAGCTGATCGGCAAGATATTTTATGAAAGCATAAACATTGGCCGTTGTGCCGTTCTCCTTCTTATGACGCGGGAGCACGACCGGATATTTTTCTTTCCATTCAAGACACTGCCTGAACCAATCGTTTCCGCCGAAAACGGGAGCATTTTCATCACTTACATTTCTGATAACGGCTTCGAGAAAATCCTTTGCGTCCGCCCAAACAGGCATGTCAACATGAATGGTCGGTTTTTTCATCTCAGCCTTGTCAATGTCAACCATGATTACCTCGGCGGCTCTTGCCCATGTGCCGTAGTCATAGCCGACCTGACGTATGCTGATTCTTGTGCCAACCGTGAGAAGAAGATCGGAATTTTGAACGGCAAAGTTTCCCGGGCGGTCTCCCATGTTGCCGCCCCTGCCGCAATAGAGAGGGTCTTTATCCTCTATAACGTCAATGCTGTTCCAGTATGTTACGACGGGAACGCCGAGAAGCTTTGAAGCTTTTTTGAAAGCTTCATATCCGCCCGAAAGACGTATTCCGCCGCCGGCATAAATAACCGGGCGCTTGGCATTTTTTATTTTTCGGAGAATTATTTTAATTGTATTGTCATCGATCTTGGGCGGAAGCTCACCGTCGTCATCGGTCGGGTCATAGCCCTTGAGGTCATCCGTTTCAATATAACTGCCCTGATAATTAACGGGTATATCAAGCCAAACGGGACCCGGTCTGCCCGTTGTGGCGAGATGCCATGCCTTTTCAAGCATATAACGTATATCGTTGATATCCTCAAGCATGGCGGAGTATTTGCACATACAGGAGATAGCTTTTGTGATATCAAATTCCTGGTCACCGACAGCTCTGAGAGGGAGTCCCTCGGTGAACTGCTCGGCATATCGTGCCGTTGTGGTGTATTTAACCTGACCGCTGACGACAAACATAGGAATCGAATCAAGCCAGCCGCCGACAACGCCGGTAATTGCGTTTGTGCCGCCGGGACCTGTAGTAACGCAGAGAGCGGCAATTTTGTTATTGAGTCTGGCATAGGCTTCTGCCGCAATTGCACTTGCCTGCTCATGGTGATTATAGGTGCAATGAATTCTGTCGTTATGACCGAATGCGTCGTTGAGGTGCATTGCACCGCCGCCGACAACAGTAAAGCAGTCGGTTACGCCGCGGTCGGCAAGAAAATTTGCAATATAGTCAGCAAGTCTGATTTTCATTTTCTTCATCCTTTGTCGGTTTTGATTTAAAAGCCCAAAATTTGTTCATGACAAAATTGAGCGGAATTGTTATAACGAGCGCGCCGAGGCTTGCAATGAAGAACGGAACACTGATTTTTGTAAGTAGAATTTTTATTATCGGCGAAAGTATCAAGCCTGTAATACCGTAGCATGCAAAGGTCTTGAAATAAGTTTTGAAATGCTCGGAAAAGCTCTTTTTGCCTGAGCCGAAAACATATCTGTTGTTCCAAAAATACGAGTTTGAAACGCTGACAACAAAAGCAATGATAGTCGTTATAACGATTTTAACATTGTTGCCGTCGGTAGATATGCCGAGAAGCGCAAGAAGATTTAAAATGCCGATAAATTTTGTGTTCTTGAAAAGAACGTAGTAGCAAAGCATTTCAATGCCGTAGGAAATCGCGGTGTTAGACACGCCGACAAGCCCGAATTTTATAAACTGTATCAGCGAGCTAAGCTTTTCGTTCTGCAAAAGAGCTTTGATTTTATTCATTTTTGAGCGCCTCGATGACAGTCTTTGCCATATACATGAGCTTTTCGTCCGTCATGCCGGGATAAACGCCGATCCAAAAGGAATCATTCATGATTCTGTCGGTGTTTTCGAGCGTACCGACAACACGGTAGCCCTTGCCGCTTGCACGCATCTCGTCAAAGCAGGGATGCTTTATAAGATTGCCGGCGAACAGCATTCTTGTCTGAACGCCCTTACTCTCAACGTATTGAACGAGCTTGTTCCTGTCAACGCCGTCCCTGCAGGTGATGAAGAATCCGAACCAGCTCGGGTCGGAATTCTCATTCGCCTCCGGAAGCATGAGCTTATCGGAAACGCACTCAAGAGCATCGTGAAGTACCTTGAAATTGTGCTTTCTCTTTTCGACGAAGCTCGGAAACTTCTTCAACTGAGCGCAGCCGACAGCCGCCTGCATATCCGTGGCTTTAAGATTGTAGCCGAAGTGGGAGTAAACATATTTATGGTCGTAGCCGAGAGGAAGCTCGCCGTACTGTCTGTCAAATCGGTGACCGCAGAGGTTATCCTGACCGGGCTCGCACATACAGTCACGTCCCCAGTCACGCATAGAGCGGATAATCTTATGAAGAAGCGGATTGTTTGTATAAACTGCGCCGCCTTCGCCCATTGTCATATGGTGCGGCGGATAGAAGCTGCTTGTGCCGATATCTCCGATTGTGCCCGTAAATTTCGTCTCTCCGTCAATTGTATAGGTTGAGCCGAGCGAATCGCAGTTATCTTCAACAAGCCAAAGGTTGTGCCTGTCGCAGAAAGCCTTGACAGACTTGAGGTCAAACGGATTGCCGAGCGTATGTGCAACCATGACGGCCTTTGTTTTCTCTGAATATGCTTTTTCGAGCATGGAAACGTCAATGTCTGCATTCGGAAGCTTTACATCAACAAAAACGGGAATTGCGCCGAACTGAATCATCGGTGTAACAGTCGTCGGGAAGCCTGCCGCAACGGTGATTACCTCATCGCCGGGTTTGATCGCTCTTTCTTTGAGGAGGGGAGAGGTGAGCGTCATAAACGCAACAAGGTTTGCGCTTGAGCCCGAATTGACGAGCGAACAAAACTTTATGCCGAGATATTTGCTGAAATCGCTCTCAAACTGCTTTGTATATCTTCCTGCTGTGAGCCAGAATTCAAGCGCGCTGTCAACAAGGTTCACCATTTCCTCAGAGTCGTAAACTCTTGAAGCGTAAGGAATTCGCTGTCCCTCTCTGAATTCGGTTGGAACATTGTGAAATTTGTCGCAGTATTCCCTTACCTTTTCGAGTATTTCATCATGTAACTGTTCTTTTTCGTTCATTGCGATTTCTCCGTTCAAATATTAAAAAATTCTTTTATCTGCTTGGCGGTATATATCGTCATGTCCTCATTGCCGACATATGCCTTTGTCCATTCAACGGTTTTTTCAACAGCCTGACGTGCCGTCCATCTCGGCTTCCAGCCGAAAACAGATTTGACCTTTGAACAGTCAAGCTTGAGGAAATTTGCCTCGTGCGGTCCGTACTTATGCTCAGCAACGAAGCTCTGCCCGCCGCCCCAAGCGTCGCAGAAGCAGCCTGCCAGCTCGCCCGTTGTGAGACAGTCGGACTCATTAGGGCCGACATTGTACCAATCGGCAACGCTTGCGTCCTCATACTGCGCCGCAGCTATCATCAAGTAAACATAGAGCGGTTCAAGCACATGCTGATAGGGACGAATGGAGTTCGGATTTCGCACCTTAATATCATCGCCTTTAATTGCCGCCCTTACGCAGTCGGGGATAATTCTGTTTGCCGCAAAGTCGCCGCCGCCTATAACATTGCCTGCTCTTGCGGTAGAAATTCTTACACGATTATCTGCAAAGAATGAGCTTTTGTAGCTGTGGGTTACAAGCTCGGAGCAGGATTTTGAGTTTGAATACGGATCAAAGCCGTCAAGAGGCTCATTCTCACGGAAGCCCCAAATAGTTTCATCGTTTTTATAAACTTTATCGGTCGTAACGTTGAGAAACGATTTGACCGAATCTCCCGTTCTTATACATTCGAGAATGTTGACCGTGCCCATTACATTGGTTTCATAAGTATATTTCGGATTGTTGTAGGATTCGAGGACGATCGGCTGAGCTGCAAGATGTAAAACAATCTCGGGCTGAATCTCGTCAAAAACATTTTTAAGATTCTCAAAGTCTCTGATATCGCCGATTACGGAATTCATTCTTCCTCCGAGACCCGTAATCTCAAACATACTCGGGTTCGTCGGCGGTTCAAGCGAATAGCCTGTTATATCGGCACCCGCAAGCAGGAGAATGTTGCAAAGCCATGTTCCCTTGAAGCCCGTGTGGCCCGTAATGAGAACCTTTTTACCTTTATAAAACGTAAGATCAAGCATAATAATTACTCCGTTAAGTTATCTTTATTACCAGATTTTCCACGGTGCGGTGGAGTCTGCCCACATTTTTTCAAGCTGCTGCTTTTCTCTGAGGGTGTCCATCGGTTTCCAGAAGCCGTCATGCATATAAGCGTCAAGCTGACCGAGAGAAGCGCAGGTTTCAAGCGGCTTTTTTTCAAAAACAGTCTCGTCTCCGTCGATAAAATCGAAGATTTTCGGCTCAAGTACCATAAAACCGGCATTGACGCGTCCGCCGTCGTTGTCGCTCTTTTCACGGAAGGAAGAAATCTTATTGTCTTTCTCAATATCAAGCACACCGAAGCGCTGACCGATATTAACGGCGGTCAGTGTTGCAATGTGTCCGTTATCCTTATGAAATTTAACGAGGTCGTCAATATTGATGTCTGCAACGCCGTCACCGTAGGTCAGCATGAAAGGCTCGTCGCCTATATATTTCTGAACTCTCTTAACTCTGCCGCCTGTCATTGTGTTAAGACCCGTATCAACAAGCGTAACCTTCCAGGGCTCATTCTCGTTTGAATGAACAATCATTTTGCCGTTATCGGTAAAGTCGAAGGTAATATCACTCCTGTAAAGGAAATAATCGGCAAAATATTCCTTGATAACATGCTGCTTATAGCCGCAGCAGATAACAAAATCATTATAGCCGTAAGATGAGTAGATTTTCATTATATGCCAAAGGATCGGCATACCGCCTATCTCAACCATAGGTTTAGGAATAAGATGACTCTCCTCACTTATTCTGGTTCCGAATCCGCCCGCAAGAATAACCGTTTTCATAAAATCGCCGCCTTTTCATTATTTTTAAATACAAATTCCCAGTATAAAAATCCTATATTACTATATCACACGCGACGGTTAAAATCAAGAATTTAATACTGTTTACACGATTTGATTTGAACAAAAAACTATCTTATGCGCTTTATATCCAAAATAGGAAGCACGTTTTTTTGCACATTTCACAAAAATAAAAAATCTGAGGGAAATCTATTGACATTTGCTCGTGTTTGGTTTATCCTATGGTCGTAGGGTAAACGATTACCCAAGCCAAACGAAATGGAGAGTATATGGACGGTAAAAGCATTTCGATGGTCGATATAGCCCGAATGTCGGGAGTTTCGATCGCCACGGTCTCAAGGGTTCTTAATAAGAACGGACGGTATTCCGCCGAGACAGAAAAAAAGGTAATGGCAGTCGTCGAGAAGTACAATTACGCCATAAATCCCAACGCACAGGGATTAAGAACCAACAGGACAAAAACTATCGGAGTTATAATTCCCGATATCACAAACGAATATTTCTCACAGATAGTAAGGTCGGTTGAAAGCACGGTTATCCCGATGGGATATAACGTATTTGTCTGCGACAGTGACGAGAATGTTGATTATGAATCTCATCATATTGCGTCACTCCAGTCAAAGGGTGTTGAAGGTATAATTTATTTCAGCGTAAGAAAACCGGGCGACGAAGTTTCAAAGGAATTTACGGTTCCCGTTGTTTACATTGACAGACGTCCGGGTGTTGAATTTAACTTCGTTTCTTCTGACAACGAAACGGGCGGCTTCCTCGCAACGGAGGAGCTTATCAAAAAGGGCTGCCGAAAGATAGTTCTTATTCATGATGTCAACTCTTACTCAACGGTTAACAAACGTAAGCAGGGCTACCTCAGAGCACAAAAGCAATATGGCATTGAGATTGACGACAGCAGAATGGTTCCTTGCAGAGTTTCCTATCCCGATGCGAGGAACACGGTAAAAAAACTTATCGCCGACGGCGTAGACTTTGACGGAGTTTTCTGCACAACGGATTCCATGGCACTCGGAGCACTGAGAGGTCTTAAAGAGTGCGGAAAAAGAGTTCCCGAGGACGTGAAGCTGGTAGGCTTTGACGGTATAACACATACCGAGATTTCAGATCCGCCGATAACAACGGTCATTCAGGACACAGACCAGCTCGGTAAAAGATCGGTTGAGGTTTTGATGGATCTTATCAATAACAACACGGGTAAGATTCACGAATACACAATTCCCGTAAAGCTTTCGGTTAGAGGAAGCACGGACTGATTAAATAATTTAAGAAAGGGTTCAGCCCTTTTTTAAACAGCTGTTGAGTAAACCTTTACTCAACGATATATACAAATTATTTCCACATAATATATTTCGTAAAGCAGCATTGAGAAAGGAAGGATACCATGAGTACTCTCGTTGAAATGAAAGGGGTAGTCAAAAAGTTCCCCGGAGTTACAGCGCTGAAGGATATTTCCTTCGATATCCAAGCGGGCGAAGTACACGTCCTGCTCGGAGAGAACGGAGCCGGTAAATCGACCCTGATGAAAATTCTTTCGGGCGTTTACCAGCCGACCGAGGGAAAAATAATCATCGGCGGCAAGGAATTCAGCAAGCTCACGCCGAAGGACTCCTATGATAACGGAATCAGCGTTATCTACCAGGAATTGAGCGTTATCAATGAACTTTCGATTCAGGAAAATCTTTTTGTCGGAAAGCTTCCGATGAAAAAGATAGGACTTGCATCGGTCGTTGATTACGGCGAAATGAACAGGAAAGCGAAAGAGCTTCTGGCAAAGATCGGTCTTAACAGAGACCCGAAAACGTTGGTCGAGGATATCAGCGTTTCGGAAAAGCAGCAGGTCGAAATTGCAAAGGCGCTGGCATCCGACAGTAAGGTAATCGTCATGGACGAGCCTACGGCCTCTCTGACAAACAAAGAGGTTGAGCACCTTTTTGACGTTGTCAGAGCACTGAAAAAGGAAGGCAAAGGAATTGTATTTATCTCGCATAAGCTTGCCGAAATTAAAGAAATCGGAGACAGAGTTTCGGTTCTTAAGGACGGTGCTTATGTCGGAACAAAGCAGGTAAGCGATGTTTCGGTTGACGATCTTGTAACGATGATGGTCGGCAGAACGGTTCAGAACACCTACCAGCATGAGGACGCTCCTGATAATTACGACGGCGAGGAGGTAATCTTCGAGGTCAAGAATCTTTCCCGTAAGGACGGAAAGGTAAAGGACGTTTCGTTCAAGCTTCATAAGGGCGAAATAGTCGGTTTTTCCGGACTCGTCGGATCGGGTCGAAGCGAAATGATGAACTCAATCTTCGGTGCCGAACCGAAATCGTCGGGCGAGGTTTTCATAGGCGGCAAGAAGGTCAACATCAAAAACCCGTATTTGGCAATCAAGAACGGACTTGCGATGGTTACGGAAAACAGACGTGAGACCGGATTCTTCCACAACTTTGATATCAAGCAGAATATTTCGATTCTGCCGTTTATAAAAGCGTCAAGTCTCGGCGGTGCCGGCGGACTGATAAGCAGCAAATTTGAAAAAGAATGTGCCGAAGCTCAGAAAAAGAGCCTTAATATCAAATGTTATTCCGTAGATCAGGGTATCACGGAGCTTTCGGGCGGTAATCAGCAGAAGGTAATCCTTGGCAAATGGGTAGCCGCCGATTCACAGATAATTATTTTTGACGAGCCCACAAAGGGTATTGATATCGGCAGTAAGAGTGAAATTTACACCCTTATGCGTAGGCTTGCCGACGAGGGCAAGGGAGTCCTTGTTGTTTCGTCGGAGCTGCCGGAGCTTCTCGCGGTTTGCGACACGATCCATGTTTTCAGAGAGGGTCAAATAGTTAAAACCTTCCCGCACAGAGAAGCAACAGAAGAAAATATCATCAAAGCGTCTACGGCGGATATCGCCTGAATTAGGAAAGGAACGTGAATACCATGTCTGAAAAAATAAAGCAGGTTAAACCTAAGGAAAAACTCACTTTTAATATGATCTGGCAGAAGTACGGAACATTCGGGATTCTTGTAATCTTGCTTGTAATTCTTGCAATTATGAGACCCGGAACCTTCTTCTCCACAGCAACGATAACACAGATTCTTTCACAGAGTTCGGTTAACATTCTTATTGCGATGGGCGAGTTCTTCGCAATCCTTATCGCAGGTATCGACCTTTCGGTCGGCTCGGTTGTTGCCCTGACCGGTATGGTCTCGGCTCAGATGATGGTCGCAGGCATCAATCCGCTGATTGCAGTTTTGCTCGGCATAATCTTCGGCGGCTTACTCGGCTTCATCAACGGACTTCTTATCAACGTAACCGGACTTCATCCGTTCATCATCACGCTCGGTACGCAATCAATTTTCAGAGGCGTAACACTTATCATCTCAAACTCAAGCGCAGTTTTCGGTTTCCCGAAATCATTCACAAACATTATTTCTTACAAAGTATTTGACCTTCTCCCAATCGTTGCGATAATCGCAATCGTTGTAGCGCTTCTCCTCTCGTTCCTAACAAGGAAAACAAAGGTCGGCAGAAACATTTACGCACTCGGCGGCAACAAAGAATCGGCTTGGTACTCGGGTATCAACGTTAACATGCACACGCTTATCGTATTCATTATCTCGGGTATTTGCGCAGGTATCGCAGGTATCGTCCTTCTCGGACGTGTCGGTTCTGCTGAGCCGGCAGCCGCAACAGGATTTGAAACTTACGCAATCGCAGCTTCAATCATCGGCGGAACAAGCTTCTTCGGCGGTAAAGGTAAGATCTTCGGCGTTGTAATGGGCGGTCTCATCATCGGCGTTATCAACTACGGTCTTAACATTCTCGCAGTTCCGAGCGTTTGGCAGCAGGTTGTTATGGGCTTGCTCATCATCGGTTCCGTTGCACTCGACAGATTCGTAGCTCGCAAGAAATAATCTAACCGCAAAGAGGTGCTTTTTATGAAACCAATGTTTAATCCGTCGCTTATGTGCATGGATCTCCTTGATATAAAAAATCAGACGGAGATCCTCAACGAAAGATGCGACCTCTATCATGTGGATATAATGGACGGTCACTTCGTCAAGAACATTACTCTTTCACCTGATTTTGTAAAAGCTTTCTCAACTATAGCAAAGAAACCTATTGATTGTCACTTGATGGTTACAACACCCGATGATTACATCGAAAATTTCGCTAAGGCAGGGGCAGACTATATCTGTCCCCATGCCGAAACGATAGTCAACGACGCTTTCAGAATCATGAACAAGATTGAGTCGCTCGGCTGCAAAAAGGGAGTTGTGCTCAGTCCGTCAACTCCGCTCTCGGCAATCAAGCATTATATCAACAAAATTGATAAGCTTACAATAATGTCTGTTGACCCCGGATTTGCAGGACAGCCTTTTATCGAGGAAATGCTTGATAAAATCAGCGAGGCGAGAGAGCTTAAAGAAAAGTACGGCTATAACTATCTTATTGAGGTTGACGGCTCATGCAATCAAAAAACCTTCAAGCGTCTTTACGACGCAGGAACGGAAGTGTTCATTGTCGGTTCCTCCGGACTGTTCTCAAAGGATCCGGATCTTTGCAAGGCATGGGATATCATGACAGATGAATTCAAAACCCTGACAGGCGCAGAAATATAATTGATTACCTGCCAAAAGGAGGTGGACAGGATGGGAAATTTAACTTTGGGAATTGACATCGGCGGAACGAATTTCAGGCTCGGTGCAGTCGACGAAGAAGGCAACATCAGTCACTTTGAAAAAAATTCAAGCAGAGTTTTTGATGCGGGCGATGTTGTGGAGATAATTCACAAGGAAATTGAGGATTATATGGACAGATACGGAATCCGTGATTCTGTCAGAGCTGCGGCGGTCGGAATTCCGTCAATAGTCAGCAAGGATAAAAAGACAATCATTTCAACCCCGAACCTTAAAGGGTTCAACAATATCCGATTCAGCGACAAGCTTCAGGAAAAGCTTGGTATTCCGGTTTTTCTTGACAGAGATGTAAATTTTCTCCTTATGAATGACATGAATAAGCTGAAAATCGACAATACTAAAACCGTGCTCGGTTTTTATGTCGGAACCGGTTTCGGAAATGCCATCTGCATCAACGGCAAGCTCTATGCCGGCAAGAACGGTGCGGCAGGCGAGCTTGGACACATTCCTCTTTATGATGTTGATGAGGAATGTACCTGCGGCAATATCGGCTGCTCGGAAACAAGATGCTCGGGCAAGAGACTTGAATACCTTGCGGAAAGGTATTTCCCCGATGTTTCGATAAGAGAGGTTTTTAAGTATCACGGAAATTCACCGATTATTTTAAAATTTGTCAAGGATCTTGCAATTCCTATCGCAACAGAGATAAATATTCTTGATCCCGATTATTCAATAATTGCAGGCGGAGTTACCTTTATGGAGGGCTTTCCGAAGGACGTTCTTCTCAAAGCTGTCCATGAAAAGGTGCGCAAGCCTTACCCGGAGGAAAACCTTGAAATCATGTTTACCGAGCATGACCAGCAGAGCGGAATTTACGGCAGCGGAATTTACGCTCACCAAATGTTAAAGAATATTATCTGACGGCAGATTGATCCGTTGGTAGTATTAAAAAAACGGAAGCTGTTAAAACAGTTACCGAAAAAATTATTCAAAACAGAAAGGATAATCACTATGAAAAAGACACGAATTCTCAGCATTATTTTAGCGGCAGTTATGGTATTTGCACTTGTACTCACAGGTTGCAGCACAGGCGGCAATACAGACAAGAACACAGGCAGCGCAGACTATGCAGTTATTCTCAAACCGCTTTCAAATGACTTCTGGGCAAAGATGAAGGCAGGTATTGAGGAAGAAGCAAAGAAGCAGGGTGTTACTGTTGATATCTTTGCAGCAACAACAGAGGAAGACACAGAAGGCCAGCTCAAGATCCTTGAAAACTGCATCAACAAGGGCTACAAGGCAATCGGCGTTGCTCCGCTTTCACCGACAAACCTTATTAACGGTATTGTTGAGGCTAACAAGAAGGGCATCTATGTAATGAACATCGACGAGAAGATCGACATGGATACTCTTAAGGCAGCAGGCGGCAGCGTTATCGCTTTCGCAACAACGGATAACGAAAAGGTCGGCGAAAAGGGCGCTCAGTATATCATTGAAAAGCTTGCAAACGGCGGCGAAGTTGCTATCATCGAGGGTAAAGCAGGTAACGCTTCCGGTGAATCAAGAAAGACAGGCGCAACAAACGCATTCAATGCTAACTCAAAGGTTAAGCTTGTAGCTTCTCAGCCGGCAGACTGGGATCGTCAGAAGGCTCTTGATACGGCAGCAAGTATGCTTCAGTCAAATCCGAACCTCAAGGCTATCTATTGCTGCAACGACACAATGGCACTCGGCGCACTTCAGGCTGTTAAGAATGCAGGCAAGGACGTTATCGTAGTAGGTACAGACGGTGCAGAAGAGGCTCTCCAGAGCGTTCAGGCAGGCGAGCTTTCAGCAACGGTTGCTCAGGACTCCGCAGGAATCGGTGCAACATCACTTAAGCGTATGATCGAAGCCGTTAAGAATAAGGAGACTATCGACGCTAACGCAACTCCGGAAACAATTCCGGTTGACTCCAACCTTGTTACAAAATAATTAAATAAGGTTCTTTCCTCCGAACTTTATTATATGTAATCTGTAGATTACAAAAGCTCCGGGACACCTACGGCATACTGCGTCCCGGAGCACGAGCAAAAAAATGACGGCTCGATCGGCTCACTTCTTGATATATTTTCCCCTTCTATTTTCCAAAAAACTGCTTTACGAGTTTAGATCGACCGACATTTTGTTGCCGCCGCATTGTTAATAAACGGTGTGGCGGCAACAATAAAGCATAATAATCGCTGATTAAATTTCAGCACGGTACAGCGAATGTGTGCCGCAATTTAATCAACGATTATTTGAAAGGTGGTTTTTTTCATGAAAATTGCAATAGGCTGTGACCATGTCGGATTTGAGTTAAAGGGCAAGGTCATTGAGCATCTTAAAGAAAAAGGAATCGAAGTTGTTGACTTCGGCACAAACAGCACCGAGCGCACGGATTATCCGATTTACGGCAAGGCGGTAGGTGAGGCGGTTGCCTCCGGTGAGTGCGATAAGGGCATATTGATTTGCGGCACAGGCGTAGGTATTTCTCTGGCGGCAAACAAGGTAAAGGGTATCCGCGCCGTTGTTTGCAGTGAGCCCTATTCAGCATTGCTTTCAAGACAGCACAATGATACAAATGTGCTTGCCTTCGGCGCAAGAGTTGTCGGACTTGACCTCGCTTTGATGATTGTTGACGCATGGCTCTCCGGAGTTTATGAGGGCGGACGTCATGCAAAGAGAGTACAGATGCTTGCAGATATTGAAAATGAAAGATAATCGGATTGCACCGAAAAAACCGTGTACCACATTTGGTTGTGATGCACGGTTTTTTTGCAAAAAAATCCCACACCGAAGTGTGAGATTTTTGGCTGGGGTGGCCGGATTCGAACCAGCGAATGCAGCAGTCAAAGTGCTGTGTCTTACCGCTTGACGACACCCCAATATTTATTGAGTTTAAAAAAAGTCTGCAGAACCTGCAGACTCTATGGGGTGGATAGTCGGATTCGAACCGACGGTCTCCAGTGCCACAAACTGGCGCTTTAACCAACTAAGCTATACCCACCATATGGCGCGCTTGAAGGGACTCGAACCCCTGACCCACTGCTTAGAAGGCAGTTGCTCTATCCACCTGAGCTACAAGCGCATTAGTTCTCCACATTGCAGAATGTTCGGAGAAAATGGAGCGGGTGATGGGAATCGAACCCACACGACCAGCTTGGAAGGCTGGAATTCTACCACTAAACTACACCCGCATATCTGCAACGCTTGATATGATACCATTAAATCTCGGTTTTGTCAAGTAATATTGACGTTTTTTTAAAAAAATACTGATTAAATTTTTCTTATGTCCGGAACGGCGGTTTTGAGCCGCTGCTCCGGATATTTACAACAGATTTCTGAAATAATCAACGATTGCTTTTGCTGTATTATCGTTGACATTTACCGTGTGCTTCGCTTCTTTCATGTTTTCAAGGTAGTGCGCATCGGAGCTGATTATAACGGGCATATCTTTTATAATCGGATATTTCTCCATGTATTCGTTCCGATCGGCTTGTTCCGTCATTTCAACTGCCTTGAAGTTCATCTCGGGCGTTATCATTCCGAGGTTGGAAATCACGCTGTAGGAGCTTCTGTCAATGTGGGCGGGGTAGCATACTCCGCCGTATTCACTGACATATTTAACCGCATTTTCAATGCTGATTCCGCTTGCCGTTGTCAACAGCAGCTCCTGTGTTCCGATTATCCCGTCGCCGCTGTCCATGATTAACTGGTCGCCGAAAATATCGGGTCGGTTTTTAACCGGCGGAACGGTTGAGAGTACATATTCCGAAAAAGCTTCCGCATTATTCACATCATCAAACAAGCACACAACGTGCACTTCCTCCGAGGTACAAAGCTCCATGCCGGGTATGACTGTCAGGCCGATTTTTTCACCGACCTCAAGAGCGGCACGGCAATTCTGAGCGGTGTTGTGATCGGTCAGGGCAATGACGTCCATGCCGAGAATTTTTGCCATATTAACAAGGTTATACGGCGTCATATCCTTATCGCCGCATGGAGAAAGACACGAATGAAGATGAAAATCATAGTATAATTCCATTTTAAATCAGCCTTGAAATCTCGGCGGCAACCTGATAGGAGTTCTTCGCCGTTGTGAGAATTATTACGCCGTTTTGCTCGGCTCTTTTGAGAGCGTCCTCATCAAGCGCGGCATTTTCGGTCAAAATTATACAGGCAACATCGGCGAGAACGGCAACGCCGATAGAATTAACGTTGCCCATAACCGTAAGCCATGCGTCGCCCTCCTGTGCTCTCGACATGACCCAACTGAGCAGGTCTCCGCAATAGCAGCCTGTTACGGGTCTATCAAGATCATCGCCGCAGATCAGAGTTAAATCAAGCTTTTCTTTAAGTGTTTTTATGTCCATTTCAGCTTCTCCTCGTCAATAATCTCGCGGAACGGAACGGGAATAAATTTTTCAATCTCATTCTCGTTGAGCGGAGTGGTGTGACTCATTTCCGCCTTAAGACGGAAAACGCAGTGGTCAATGCTTGCATAGCCTCGGACAATATCCTCGGCGAGCGAACGGCAGGTCGGTGCGCCGCAGGTGCCGCAGTCGAGTCCCGGGAAATTCTTCACCATTTCCGAGACCTGGTTCATAAGCTTCATTGCATCGGTCACATTGTCGGCGAGCTTCAGTACCGAGTACGGCTGTAAATTCTCTTGCCACATCATCTCGTTCGGCACTTCGTTTGCATCTATATGATTGCATGAAACCGGACGGTATTGCTTCAGAATTGACAGCCTCGTTTTTGCAACAAAGGTGTTCGCAACCGTAAGGCAACCGCCGACGCAGCCGCCCGTACAGGCGTTAAGCTCAATGAATTCAATGTCGTTAAGCTTTTCGTCCTCGATCTCTTCAAGAATTTTTATAACATTTTCAATTCCGTCGGCGGCAACATATTTCTGGCTCAACGAGCCTGAGGCTTCACCGCCGCTTGTCGCCCAGCCGACGCCGATTCGGCCCGATTCATCTATGCTTTTAAGCTCCTTGAGGTGATCCATTTTGCTGACAAGCATGGGATAAATATCGCTGATTGCGATTGCTCCGTCAACGTCAGATTTTTCGGCGCAGAGCGGATTCTTTATCGCCGTGATTTTGGCAGGGCAGGGGGTAATGAAAAATACGCCTATGTCGCTGTCGTCAAGGCCTGTTTGCTCTCTCGCTTCAATTCTTGCCAAACGTGCCGACTCATCCATCGGAGTATTTAGTTCCAAAAGGTTGTCGATAAGATCCGGGTATGAAATTCTTATCAGCCGGCATACGGCAGGACACGCCGAGGAAATAATCGGTTTTTTCAGATTGCCGTTTTTCAGCAGCTTTCTCGTTGCGTCGGAGATGATTTCGGCTCCCTTTGCAACCTCGAAAACCTTGTCAAAGCCCAGTTCCGTCAAAGCGGTCAATATGTAATTGATATCGTCAAGATTATTGAACTGACCGTAGAGCGACGGAGCCGGCAGAGCAACTTTATATTTGAATTTTTGAATATCCTCTATCGGATCGCTTTTAGCGGTTTTTGCGTGATGGGGACAGATGCGAATACATTCTCCGCAGTCGATACAGCGCTCGGAAATAATCGTTGCCTTACCGTGGCGAACTCTTATCGCCTGTGTGGGGCATCTTTTTATACAGTTCATACATCCGAGACATTTTTGCTTATCAAGGCTAACCGAATGAAAAACAGTATCCATGATCTACTCCTTGCTTTCAGATAATTATTTATTGTATATTTTTAAAGTGATTGTTGTACCCTCACCGATAACCGTATCAATGTTCATTTCGTCGGTGTATTTTTTAATATTCGGCAGACCCATGCCTGCACCGAAGCCAAGCGAACGCACATTCTCGGGTGCGGTCGAATAACCCGCCTTCATAGCAAGCTCGATATTTGGAATTCCCGGTCCCTTGTCTGCCAGCACAACGGTTATACATTCGGGGGTTATGCTTGCGTCGATAACTCCGCCGTCGGCATGAATAACCATGTTTATTTCCGCCTCATAGACAGAAATCGCAACGTTGCGTGTGACTGCAGGGGAGAATCCAAGCTCTTTAAGAGAACGCTTCAGCTTGCCCGATGCTTCACCTGCTCTTGTGAAGTCATAGGCACTGACGTCATAATGCAATTTTACCTCGTCCATTATTTTCCGCTGCCTCCTCTGAGCCCATGAGCGTAGAGACGGCCGCAGGAGGTGAACATTTCAAGCTCGGTTCCGATGAGAACAATGTCACGCTGCTCGGCAAGTTCGATCATGCTTAAGTCGGGCGATTTACCCCTTACGAAAACAATGCAGCTCATGTCCATCATTTCCGCAGTTCTCACAACCTGCGGATTAACAAGACCTGTCAAAAGAACTGCCTGCTCCTTGACAAAAGCAAGCACATCGCTCATCATATCACTGCCGCAGGCGGTAAACACCTCTCTGTCAAGCAGATCTTCGCCGTAGATCATATGTCCGTCGAGTATATCAATGATTTCTTTTACCGTCATATTCAGCCCTCCGAATAATAAATATACATATATAATATCATACATTAACTTAAAAATCTATATATTTTCTATAAAAATTATAAATATAGTTCAATTTTTATTGAAAATCACATTGACTTTTACTGCTTAACATAGTAACATACAATTATATATAAAATAGGGGTGTTATAAAATGAAAAAGCGGAAGTTTTTAAGCTCCGTCCTTTCTTTTGCGTTGGCGGCAGTTATTGCCGCAGGTTCGCCGACAGTCGGCATTAAGCTTGCAAAGGAAGCTCGTCTATCTGACGAACCGACGGTTCAGGCCGTTTCAAAAGCCGAAAGAACGGTTGAAAGGACCGTGGCAAAAAACGCTTCGGCAGAAAAGAATTCGGCAAAAACAGTTGAAATCAATGCAAATAATATCGCTCGGTTTGAAGACGAGGACGATATTTTTTATGAACCGAAGGAGGAGAGCATATCGACTCTTGAGGACTCTACAACCTACATAAACGATGCTGTAACGGTGTTTTTCAGCGACGATGCAACGCTTCTCGATAAAAATAATGTTGTTAAGTCACTTGACGGTGAGATAGTCGGCAAGGTTGATTTTATGAACGAATACGAAATAAAAATTGAACGTTCGGGTTTTTATGAAATCAATGAACTGTGCGAAGAGCTTATGGAAAATGAAAAGGTCGAATTCGCAAGCTGTTCGTTAGCGGAGAAGATAACGCCCGATTATGTTCCGAAAGATCCGTGGAACTTTACCTATTGGGAAGACGATGCGCTTGACAGACTGTTTACGTTCTCAAACTGGTGGATAAAGGCGACAGATGTCGATAAGGCTTGGGATTACGACGAATATTTCAGCGATATCGATGTTGGAATTGTAGATACGGGATTCGACCCGACTCATGAAGACCTTGAAGGAAAGATCGTTTTCCCGAATGAATTCTTTGAAAAAAATAATGCTCCCTCGTATCACGGCAATCATGTTGCCGGAATTATCGGAGCACAGCAGGATAACGGAAAAGGTTTAGCGGGAATCGTTCGCGACGGCAAGCTTATTTGCGTTGATTGGCAGGCAAATGAAAATCAGGGTCAGAAATGGAACAATAGCGCAAGAATAATGACCGGATTTGTTAACGCTGTCAGAGCAGGCGCAAAGGTGGTCAACTTTTCCCTCGGAAGTTCCGGCACAATAAAAAACGGAATTGACAGGCTGCAAATCGTTAAGGATACTCAGGGCAAGTTCAATTCATATTACATTGCCAAAATGCTCCAACGCGGATATGATTTTATCTGCTGTCAATCGGCAGGCAATGGCGTTTACAAAAACGATAAGTTTGCCTATGCCGTTGACGCAAGCAATAACGGCACATTCTGCCCGATAACGGTTGACAACGCAATAAAGTCCGTCAAGGGCGTTACGCCGCAGGAAATTGTTGACAGAATAATTGTTGTTGCGGCGGCAAAGTTCAACGGCAACAACCGGTTTGAGCAGGTAGAGTTTTCAAACGGCGGCAGTCAGGTTTCAATTTGTGCCCCGGGTTATGAAATTTACAGCGCGTATTACAACGGCGATGGTAACCAATATAACTATTGCTCTTACAGTTACCTCAACGGCACATCAATGGCTGCCCCGATAGTAACGGGTATCGCTTCACTGGTTTGGAGCGTCAATCCTTCTTTTACGGGTGCTCAGGTCAAGCATTTTGTCTGCGACGAGGAGAACACAAAGTATGAGGTCGCCGACAGCTCGTCCAGGCTTCATCTGCCGACGGGCACAATGCGAATGGTAAACGCTCAGCTTGCAGTTGAAGCGGCAATAAAAGAGTGCGAAAACTACGGCACGGTAAACGGACATCTTAAATGGGCGAAAATCACGCCGAGCAACGTGATTGATTTTACTGTAACGAGCAATCGTGACGGCACGGTTTACAGAATGATGACCGACACTTCAGGCAATTTCAGCGCAAAGCTTCCGGCAGGCGAGTACACGCTCAAGCTTGAGGGGAAGAAGTGCAACTTTACCGTAGCAGAGGGAGAGAATACGGATATCGGTTCGGTTCGCTCGGTGCTTGCAACGGTTGATTTCGACGCAGTGAACGACAAAATGAAGGACGGCATGCAGGACTTCCTGTCAAAATTACAGATTTATTAAGATTGAAAAACGGCAGTAGCTTCAATGTTACTGCCGTTTTGTTATTTTGATGATTTGAATATGAGAGCTTTAATGCCTTTTGTCAGCCAATAAAGAATCACAGTGCCGATAACGACGGGAATAAGGGAGGCAAACCAAATCGCAACAACGTGATCGGGCTTGTTTGCCATGATCAAGTCAGCCGTCTCGTTGAAAATGAATTTGTGCACAAGAAAAAGCTCGAAAGTGTAGCCGCCGACAAACGAAAATGCCGCATTTATTTTTTGCCCGAACGGCTTCTTTTCAAGAAATCTTCCGATAAATGAAAGGAAAATACAGATTGTCGGTGCGGTGATTATAAACGGATACCACCACAGCCCGTAGTTCCAAAGCTCATCATGCAGATTAAAGAAGCATGTGAAAAATGCCGCCATGCTCAATAGCGAAAGAAGTGTGGCAAACAGCATAAATTTTGCCGTGATTTTTTTATCGCTTTCCTGCGAGCATTTTGCGAAAAACATTCCCAAGAAATAAACGGGAAGCCTTGTTACGATTATTATAAGGGCGGTAACGTTCCAAAACGGGAAGGAGAACAGCACCAGCAGCAGACAGAAAAGGACACATCCGACAGGCTTTTTGATTTTATCGACAACGGCGGCAAAGTACGGCGTCAAAATATAAAAAATCCACATTGCGCCGAAATACCAGTTAAATCCTCCGGGCTTGCCGGTGAGATCCTGAATGCAGAAAATGTTGCCGAGCACCGTCGGAAAATCCATACCTGCGGTTATGACCTTATACAGACACCATATAACGATGAAAACCAGATATGTAGGCATGATTTTTATAAAGCGTCGCTTGAGAAAAGCTGCGGCATTTTTGTCACGGGAATATGAAAGATAACAGCCGATACCCGAAGCAAAAAAGAAAATGTCAACGCCGCTGTAGCCGCTCGACTGTATGACGGAAAAAGGATCGGGCAGCTTGTAGCCGAAGTGAAAAAAGACTATCCACAAAATAGCAAAGCCCATCCATATTTTTCTGTATTTTATAGCTTCTTTTAAGGTCATAAATCAACCTCCGTGGTATTTTTCGCTTGAATGTTTCCTTTCCTGTATAAGCATTGTGACGCCGTAAGCTGTCACGAAGTACATGAAAATTCCGAGTACTGTAAAGCCTTGTCTATCCCGTGAAAGCTTTGAGGCAGAGTCATCAAATTGAAGAATTATGTTGCTGTTGCAAGTCATTTCCATGATTTTGTTGCTGTTGGGATGGTAGTATATTTTCACAATTGCACCCTCTTTGAGAGAACGAATTTTATCAACTACTTCCTGACTGCAACATGTGTTATCGATGGTTAATTCATCGTGATTTTCAAAATATAAAATCATCTCATTAACATTGCCGTCTTTGCTTATTTCTTTATAAAAGGAAAAAATAGCCTCGGAATATCTTGCTTCGTCTTTTGTAATCGGCGAGTTCCAATATTGCATACCGAACGTAAAAACTGTTCCGACAATCAGACCGAAAATAATACATATCCATGCCTGCGTTTTCTTCGACATGTTTTTTGTATTAACGTAAACAGCCATATTATTTTCCTCTCGTCAAAAGTGCAATACATTCCACATGTGCCGTGTGGGGGAACATGTCGACGGGCTGGATTTTTCTGACCTTATAGCCGTTGCGGACGAGGAAAGAGAGGTCTCTCGCTTGTGTTTCGGGGTTGCAGGAGATATAGACGATTTTCTTCGGGCTGAGAGTGACGACAGATGAAAGAAATGCCTTGTCGCTTCCCGCTCTCGGAGGATCCATGAAAACAATGTCCGCTTTTTCGCCGTCCGAAGCCATGTCAACCATGAATTCGCCTGCGTCGGCGCAGTAAAATCGAATATTCTTTGTATCATTAAGCTTGGCATTGGCAATCGCATCGTGAACGGCATTACGGTTGACCTCAACGCCGATAACCTGTTTAGCTTTCTTGGCGGCGACGATACCTATTGTGCCGATGCCGCAATAAGCGTCGATTACGGTCTCTTTACCCGTGAGATTCGCAAACTCCATCGCTTTATTATAGAGTTTTTCGGTCTGAATCGGATTTATTTGATAGAACGATTTCGGCGAAATTCCGAAAACACAGCCGCAAAGCGAGTCCTTAATATGCCCCTTGCCGTAAAGCACCTTTTCTGTCTCGCCGAGAACCATGCTCGTATCGGAATTGTTGATATTTTGAACGATAGTTGTTATCTCGGGGTGAATTTCAAGCAGTTCTTTTATGAAAGCATTTTTACCGGGAAAAACCACAGTTCCCGTAACAAGAACAACCATAATTTCACCGCTTTTGAAGCCTCGTTTAACGAGCACGTGACGCAAAAATCCCGTGCCTCTGTCCTCGTTATAAGCTGTCATGCGATATTTCGGCATCATTGAACGAATCGTCACGATGATTTCATCGGCTTTCCTGTCTTCAATTCGGCAGCGGTCGATGCAGACTATTCTGTGCGACTTTGACTGATAGACGCCCGAGATTATTTTGCCGCCCCTTGTTGAGCCGAAAGCAGCCTGAACCTTGTTGCGATAATGGAACGGATGCTCCATTCCGATTATGTTATCAACATGGCAGTATTTGCCGAGAAGCTTGACCACCTTCGCTTCCTTAAAGCCAAGCTGACGTTCATATGTCATGTTTTGCAGTTGGCAGCCGCCGCATTTTCCGGCGACCGGGCAAAAGCTTGTTTTTTGTTCTTTCTTTGACTTTTTATCGTTCATTTCTGATGTTCCTTATCAATTATTTTGCAGACGCCGACAGTTACTGTGCCCAGCAGCGCAATTATGACCCAACTGATTATTGTGCCGTTCCAGCCGAAGCTGTCCGAAAGAAGGGCGAAGCCGTAAGCCGAAGCTGCCGAGCCTACATATGTCATGAAATTCAGCGTACCGGAAAGCTCCGATACATTTTCGTTGTTGCCGTAAATTCCGGGAATAAAGCTGATGAGAACAAGGTTAACTCCATGCATGCAGCCAACGATGAGTGCGCACATAATCGCAGTCAGAATTACGGAATGACCGCCAAAGGCGACAAGAATTATCGTTGAAGCAGCGCCGACGGCGAAAACCATCAGTCCGCATTTGAACGGCTTTCTGCCTGTTTTGTTATAAAGCTTGGAGCAGATTTGAAGGCTGATGTATGAGAAAATCGGAATGACCGCACTGGTAAGAATTGATTTTTCGCTGCTCAGTCCGAATGACTCATAAATGTAGGTCGGAAGCCATGTCGTTACGCCGTCGCGGAGAATTCCCTGGAAGAATATCGCAGCAAGCGTTAAAATGAGCAGCATGAGCGGCATGGCCGGGCTGTGCTTTTTCTTTTTCTTGTCAGAGGATTTTTTGAAAATATATTTGATGTCTGCCGACCTCTCTATTTTTGTCAGCACGGCGAACCATGTAATTGCCATGATAATGCCGCAAAGCGCAGTGATAAAGAATACACCCTTCCAGCTCCAAACGGAGATAACGGCAGGGGAGAGCAGATAAATTATAATTGTTGCGACCGTACTTCCGAGATTTGTCTGAACGCAGCCTTTGTTGAAATCATCTTCGTTCATTGCCGTTTTCATTATCTTGAGCATCGGCGGCCACATGAGCGACTGTGCCAGTCCGTTCACGCCCCAAACAAGGCACATCTGAACCGCTCCCTTGACAAACGGAATGAGCAGATTCATCGCCGCTGTTGAACAGAAACCGATAGTCATCAGCTTTTTGGGATCAAAACGGTCGCCGAGCTTGCCGCTGACGAGCTGACCTACGCCGTAGGTAATGAATCCGACGGTGGTGACTGCGCCTGCTGCTGCTTTTTCAATGTAGCCGTCGGAGATTATCGCTGCAATTACGGCGGCGAAATTTATTCTTGTAAGGTAGCTGACAAAATATGCAAGGGAGCATAGATATATTAGCTTTTTTGAGTTTTTTCTGTCGAGCTTGTTCATTATTCAATGTCCTTGGGCTTTTTCATTGTGAGTGAAATTCTTTTCTTTTCGATATTAACATCAAGCACCCAAACCGTGACGATCTGTCCGACCTTGAGTACGTCGGACGGGTGCTTTATATAGCGATTTGTGATCTGCGAAACGTGAACCAGTCCGTCCTGGTGAACACCGATATCAATGAAAGCGCCGAAGTCAATAACATTTCTGACCGTTCCTTTCAGCTCCATGCCGGGCTTGAGATCCTTCATATCCATAACATCTGTACGGAGCATCGGCGGCGGAAGCTCATCACGCGGATCGCGGCCGGGGCGCATAAGCTCCTTAGTGATATCCTGCATTGTCGGGACACCTACGCCGATTTTTTCGGCAACCTTTTCTTCGCCGAGAGCGGTAATCTTTTCGCCGAGATCGCCGATTTTGTTTTTTGCGGCGTCATTGACCGTGTAGCCGCAGATTTCAAGCAGAGCCTTTGCGGCGGTATAGCTTTCCGGGTGAACACCCGTGTTATCAAGAAGATTTTTGCTCTCCGGTACACGCATGAAGCCGGCACACTGCTCAAATGCCTTTGCGCCGAGCTTTGGCACTTTTTTGAGCTGCGACCGAGAAGTAAATTCGCCGTTTTCCTCACGGTAAGCGACAATATTTTTTGCAACGGTCGAGTTGATTCCGGAAACCCTTGTCAAAAGTGAAGGTGAAGCTGTGTTGAGGTCAACGCCGACGCTGTTTACTGCGTCCTCAACAACGCCGTTCAGTGCGCTGTCAAGCTCCTTCTTCGGCATGTCATGCTGATATTGACCTACGCCGATTGCCTTCGGGTCGATCTTAACGAGTTCGGCAAGAGGATCCTGCAAACGTCTTGCAATGGAAACCGCACTTCTGAGCGAAACGTCGTACTGCGGAAATTCCTCGGCGGCAAGCTTTGAAGCGGAATAGACCGATGCGCCGGCTTCGCTGACTACCATGTAAGCGGTGCCGGTGTCAAGCTCCTTGAGAAGCTCGGCGGTGAAAATCTCCGTCTCCTTTGATGCCGTTCCGTTACCGATTGCAATAATCTGCACACCGTATTTCTTTATAAAACTCTTTATAAGTGCCTTTGCCTGCGCCTGCTGAGCGGCGGAGTGGGTGATATAAGCAACTCCGGTATCGAGCACACGTCCGGTTGCGTCAACGACTGCAACCTTGCAGCCTGTTCTGTATCCGGGATCAAGCCCGAGCGCAACCTTGCCCTTGACGGGAGGCTGGAGCAAAAGCTCCTTTAAATTGAGCGAAAAATTTCTGATTGCCGAAGCGTCGGCTCTCTCAGTCAATGCGGAGCGAATCTCACGCTCGACCGACGGAAAAATCAGTCTGTCGTATGCATCAACGCCTGCGTCACGAACCGTGTCTGTACAGGGCGAGCCTTTGTCGTTGAGCGTTTCGGAAGCAATGACATTCAATGCCTTAACCCGGTCAAGCTCAAGGCTGACCTTGAGAAATCCCTCATTTTCTCCGCGGTTAATTGCGAGGATTCTGTGGTCGGCAATTTTGCTGACAGGCTCGGAGTAGTCGTAGTATTGCTCATAAACGCTCTTTGCTTCGGGGTCGCTTGCTTTTACATTTACTATGCCGACAACGTTGAGAAGATTTTTCAGTCTGCGGCGGATATCGGCCATATCCGAAATGTCCTCGGCGATGATATCCATTGCACCTTGGAGCGCGTCCTCGGCGGTGTTGACCTCTTTCTCCTCGTTTATGTAGTCCTTGGCAAGCTCAATAGCAGACGGGCTGTTTGCTGTCTGAAGATAGATAGCCTGAGCGAGCGGTTCAAGTCCCTTTTCTCTTGCGACGGAGGCTCTCGTCTTTCTCTTGGGCTTGAACGGACGGTAAATGTCCTCCAATTCTGCAAGAGTTGCCGCCTTATCGAGTGCGGCGGAGATTTCATCGGTCAGCTTTTCCTGACCCTCGATCGATGAACGTATCTCCTCACGGCGCTTGTCCAAATTGCGAAGATACTCCAGTCTTTCGGAGATTGCACGCAGGGTTTGATCGTCGAGTGTACCGTGAGCCTCTTTTCTGTATCGGGCAATGAACGGAATAGTGTTACCGTCGTCAATAAGCGAGACGACATTTTCAATCTGCCATTTTTTTAAGTTGAATTCGGCTGTAAGTGTAAGAATTATATCCATAAATTACCTCGTTTTAATTTGTCTTATATCTGTGCCGTCAAAGCGCAGTAGCGTATAGTTGTTGAGAATTCTTGAAGCAATTCTTTCGCTGTAGGTGTTTAAAAGCTGTTCGGGAGAGAGATTGGTGCTTATAATTGTTGACTTATCTTCAAGACCTCTTGAATTAACAATGTTGTAAAGCGAGGAAATCGTGAACTGAGTTGTAAACTCTGCTCCTAAATCGTCGATTATCAAAAGGTCGCAATTAAGTATATTTTCTTCGGTATTGCCGTCGGAACGGCCGAATTTCTCTTTTTCGAGCTTGTTGAAAAGATTTTGTGCCGAGGAATAGATGACTCCGTAGCCCGCTTCAACAACCCTGCCCGCAATGGCAAGAGAAAGATGAGTTTTTCCGAGACCCGTATGACCGTAGAGCAGGAGACTTGATGATTTTCGGTTGAAATCGACGGCATAGGTTTTGCAGTAATTCAGCACGCTTTCCATTCTTTTGCGTGGGCTTGTGCCGACCCCGTCGGGGTAATAGTCGAGCTTGAAGTTTTCAAACCGACAGTCGTTGACAGGCAGCTTTGAGCAGAGCTTTTCGTATTCAATCGACGTCAAAAGCTCCTTGAAGCAATCGCACATGAGCCCGTTAACGTAGCCCTTATCCTCACACTTTTTGCATGAATAGCGAACGTCAAGCCAATCAACGGGGAAGCCGCCGTTCTTGAGAAGCAGCTTGCGCTGAGCCTGTGCGGAAAGATTGATTTTTGAAAGCTTTTTTATGTATTCCTTTGCGTCCGCTGCCCCCATGCCGAGAGCTTTAATAGTTGCCAAGCCTGCCGAGGACATTCTTTCCTCAACCTCAAGAATTTCGGGAACGGCTTCAACGGCAATTCTGTGGTGCTCCTCACGCTCGGCAAGCGCACGGTTTCTTCTTTGTGCCAGCTCCTGCTCGGCTTTTTTATATGTTTCCTTGCTGTATGCCATGTTCAGCTTCCTTTCTTATATACCGGCAATGCTTCGCCGCGGCGGTTGATTTCGTTAATATCAAAAGATACATTTGATATATTAGCCTGTGCGACAGGTGATTTCTTCCTGCGGTATTCTTCTTTTTCTTTTTCGATATCGTCAGGGGTTTTAATTCCCTTGGAGTGCCAATTCATCAGGATTTTATTCATGTACGGGAAGCTTATTTTGCTCGAATGGTTGAGCATTTCCTCATATGCAAGATAAATCATTTCAACGTTGAATTTCAGCTCGACCGACCATGTTCTGAGATAAGCCGACTGCGACGAGGACGGTCTGGGATTCTGAATTCCTGCCATTTCGGTGAATTCTTTCCAAAGCTTGTTACAGGAGTTGAGGATTTTTATTTGCTCGTCCGCTTTTTCAATCGTGTCGATTTCCTTTTCACCCCAAGTCTTGCCGACCTTTGAGATGTATGAAAATCCGCTTTTGCCGACGGATTTACAATAATCGACAAGCATATAAATTACCTCAATCGGCAGACCGTAGTGGTCATGCATCATTAGAAGAATGCTTCTGCTGTCGTAACCGAGAGTTTTGCCGAGCATCTTTTCAATGTCAGAGAACATTGCGAGAATTTCGGGATCCTCCTTGCAGCGTGTCATTATCTGTTCACTTGAAGGCTTTAAAGCGGAAATTTCCTCAAGCTGCTTCGGCGGTTCCGTCGCTTTAGGCTCTTCGGCGGCAACGGGAGCGGGAGCAACGGAAACATCCGTTCCGATAAGAACTCCCCAGCTTGCGATGACGGTCAGCGCATCTTCAACGTCACTGACGCTGTATCCGATTTCCTTCGATATTTTGGCGGAGTCGATCGGCTCTGAAATGTGTCGACATATCCAAAGCAGGGTCTTGAGCTGAGAAGCGCTCGCAAATTTTATGTAGTTATCCACGACCTGAGCCGGCACGGCAAACATGGAGCCGAGAACAGAGGAATTAAAAATATACGACATTATAAACTTCCTTTTACATCAATAATTGCATTTACCATAACATTATACACTTTTACGGCAGAAATTTAAACAGAAAAATTATATTTTACACATCATTTTCAAAGATACAACCGCTTGTGTCACATGGCGCTGTCAATCACAATTTGCTCGACAAAAGCGCCAAAAATTGCCGAAAATACGATGATTTAAGCGTTATTTACCGTTAGTCGCGGGCACCTCATTCGCACAGGGTCATTAGCTTGAGGCTTATTGATGAAAATTCATGGTGAGATGCAGGCGACGAATTCTACGATAAGTTCTCATAAAGTGCATATTTCACAAAAAAAACGAACTAATATTGTCTATTAACACCAAGTCAAGCACCTTGCACTTTGACGAAAAATAATTTATAATATTATTTGTGATGGTATAGTCAATTATTAGATTTTGTATAATAGGAGTGTTGCTTATGAAACGTAGGATCTTATCCGTCGCGATAGCGATTCTTATTTTGACCGTCTCGGTGATTCCGGGACTTTCCGCGCTGGCGGCAGGTACGGTGCCGACCTTATCGGGCGGAGTTTATCAAATCGGAACCGCTTCTGAGCTCATTTGGTTTGCCGATGCCGTCAACAGCGGCTCACAGTCAATAAAGGGTAAGCTGACAGCGGATATCCAGCTCAATGCTCCCGGCTCTGTTGCTAACAAGTGGACGCCTATCGGTACGCAGGCAAGTCCGTTCCGCGGAACCTTTGACGGTGACGGACACACGGTCAGCGGAGTTTATGTTGATTCGGGTATTGACTGTGCGGGATTCTTCGGCAACGTTGTAATTCCGAGCAATACTTCCGGTGATGCGGACGCTCCCGATAAAATGACCTCGGAATATGTTCTTCAGCACACTCAGACAAGCATTAAGAATATAAAGATAACAAATGCGGAAATTCACGGCGGCTACAGCGTCGGCGGTATTGTCGGCTATGCCGAGAATCTCGGACTTTCCGATTGCTCCTTCGAGGGAGATGTTTACGGCTCGGGTAACAGCATCGGCGGCATCGTCGGTTGGGCATACTATTATACGGTTATCAATCAGTGCTATTCTTCGGGAACAGTCAGCGGTAATCAGCGTGTCGGCGGCATCGCAGGCTATGCAAACGGCAACTCGGTTATAGTAAAGAGCTACAGCAATATGGCTGTTTCCGGCAAATTGAATGTCGGCGGTGTCGGCGGAACTCTCTCGGGCGCATTCCTTGAGGGCTGCTTCTTCCTCGGCTCTGTTTCGGCAGATGATACTGTCGGCGGACTTGTGGGCTACGCCCTTTTCTCAACAGTTTGCGACGCCTATGCAATAGCTCCCGTTACAAGCACGGGAAAAGAGGTTGGCGGTACGATAGGTTCCGTTTACGGAAGCGAATGTGACAGCAACTTCTACAGCTATGAGACTTCGGGCGTTGACGGCACGGCAGGCGTCGGACGTACATTGGCAGACATGAAGCTTTCCGCCTTTGTAAAAGAACTCAACGGTCAAAAAGCATACTTCTGCTTTGACTATACGGAGATCAATAACGGTTATCCCGTTCTTGCATGGATGCTTTCGCTTGATGTTTGGGCAGGCGACCGCTCTGTTCCGCAGAAGAATTCAAGCGGTACATATCTTATTTCAAAACCGTCGGAGCTTGCATGGTTTGCGGCTTTGGTAAACGGTCAGCTCAACGGCATGGATGCAAATCCCAATGCCAACGCAACCGTTACGGACAACCTTCTTATGAACATCAATGTCAATGATGACAGCTTCGGCGTTATTGAATGGACGCCTATAGGCATTGACGAGGCACACGGATATAACGGCATTTTCAACGGCGGCGGCTACAATATCGCGGGTCTTTATACGTCATCAAGCTCGGGCGACAGCGGAAGAAATATCGGTCTTTTTGGATATATCAATACCGGTACGGTCACGAATACGGTCGTGCTTGACGGCAGAATCTCAGGCATTGAAAATGTCGGAGGTATTGCCGGCTATTTAAAAAGCGGTTCGATTCTTAACTGTGCGGTTGACAGTGAAGTAAGCGGTGATAAGGCAGTCGGCGGAATTGTCGGCAATCTCGGCGGCTCAACGGCAAGCGTATCAACGAGCAGTATGCTCGGCAGCATCGTGGGAACAAATTATTCCAACGATAAATCGTTCCTGACAAATGTCGGAGGCGTTGTAGGCATCAGCAATAAGGCAACGGTAAACAAGTGCTTTAACTATGCGACGATAAGCGCTCCGAATGCAAGATTTGTCGGCGGTATTCTCGGCTACAACTCAGCCGGAACACTTACCAACAGCTACAGTACAGCAGCTCAGACAAGCGGTAACGTCATGGTCGGCGGACTTGTCGGCTACAACAATAACGGCACGGTCAAAACCTGCTATGTTTCAAGCAAAGTAACGGGTTCAAGCCAGGTCGGCGTCGCTTTCGGCAATACTGTGGGTGCAAATGTTTCGAGCATTATATTTGACGGAACATATAAAACAAACCTGTTGACAACGGGTGCAACGGAAAAAACTCCCGCCCAGATGACAGGGTCTTCCTCTGTTTCAAACATCGGATTTTCAAGCTCAGACTGGAGAGCAACCGCCGATGATACGTATTTTTATTATTATCCTCAGCTTACATCAATGTACAACATGTCCTCCGTCAAGGTGATAAAAGACGGTTCCGTGAGGAGCGTAAAGAGAGTTCAGGACAAGTATGTTGCAAAGGTTCAGATAGACGGACGCACGGATACATATTATGAAACCGTTGCGGCAGCTATTGACTATGCTTCAAACACAAGCTCAACCGTTCTTCCGACGGTTTATGTTATCCGTGATACCGAGCTTGCCTCAACCGTAAACATCACCTCGGAAATCGGAATTTTCTCCGAGGACGGCGCGACGCTCACAAGGGCGGCTTCGCTTACCGCTCCGATGTTCAATGTAACCGGCAAGCTGACCTTGGGCTCAAAGGTCTATGGAGACGAAAGCTCGGCTAATTTCTATATCGACGGCAACAATGTTGCGGCAACGGCTTCTGCAATCAAGGTTGCCGAGGGAGCAACGCTTACGGTTCAGCCGGGTGTTGAATTATATGACTTCAAAACCGCAGAGCAGTCAGCGGCAACCGTAATGGGTGCAGTTGTTTATAACCAAGGTACAACGGAGATCGTCGGCGGCATTTTCAGCGGAAATATCGGCAAGTCTGTCGGCGGCGTAATCTATAACCTTGAGGGCACCGTAAAAATCAGCGGCGGCATATTCAGATCAAATGAGGCGACACAGGGCGCAGTTCTTTACAATAACGGCGGACAGGCTGTCATCACAGGAGGCTCATTTACCGCTAATATTGCAAAGCTGAAGGGCGGTGTTGTGGCATCGTACAGTGTTTATGCAACAACGGCTGTCGGCGGAAAGGCTTCAATGACCGCTAATCAGGCAACCTATGGCGGCGCGATTTGCGCAATGAATTATTCAACGGTTGAAATCAGCGGCGGTACGCTTTCCTCTAACCGTGCATATTCTTCGGGCGGTGCAATTCAGATAGAAACAGGCGCAGAGGTCAGAATCTCAGGCGGCGATGTTTCAAGCAACACCTCGGATAAGGCACTCGGAAATGCGATCTATAACGGAGCAACGCTCTCTCTCGACGCTGCGGCTCAGATCGACTCTTCAAATGATATTTATCTTGTCAGCGGCAAGACCGTTGATATAACCGGCAAGCTCACATGCTCCGGATTTGCGGCAACTGTAACGCCGCAAACCTACGCTGAAAAGACAAAGGTTCTCGGCGGAAGTGCAATGAGCACCAACTATATGAAATTCGGACTTTCAAATTCCAACTGGTACACGCTCGCTAACGGTACAATAACCAGCATGGAGACCACAACGGTCGCAAGGGTAAGTAAGGCAGGAGCCTTTTCGGTTGAATACACCGATTTGTCCGACGCTTTTGCGGCAGTCTCGGCAGATGAGACGGCGATAATTACGCTCGTTGCCAATGCTTCGGTAACCTCAACAATTACCGTCAACGGCGACGTAACTCTTCTCTGCGACGATGCGGGCTATAAGGCGATCAGAACAGGCTCATTCTACGGAATAATGTTTGATGTCAAGAAAGGCGCAACGCTGAGATTGGGCAATTCCGTTGCCGATAACGTTCAGCAGTCCCAGAGCGACTATGAATCGGGCACGGATTCCGACGGACTTATGATAATCGACGGAGGCAAGGAGCTGACCGGAGTTGTCGGTGCAGCGGCTGTAAATGTCCAGACGGGCGGAAGCCTTTATATGCACGAGAAATCCGCGGTTCAGAATTGTAAGAACACCACGACCGGTGCAATTACAGTTTCCGGCACAATGTATATCTACGGCGGAACGGTAAGGAATAATGAGTGTAATTACGGCGGCGTTTATGTCAAGGCAGGGGGCAAGCTCTTTACCTACGGCGGCGTTATAGCCGATAATAAATCCGCAACGAGCGGAGACGCAGTCTATTCCCTCGGCAAAGTTACAAGGGTTGTTCAAACATACAGTTACCTCTATGTTGAGAAGGAATATGACGAAGACGGCAACGTTATCGGCTCAAAAGATCCCGTTGCGGCAGGCTCTTCAAAGACAGATATATTGATTAAGAACGGCGACGCGGTCTACAATTCAACGAACATTATCTATATTGACACGGCGACGACGGATATTTATATCACAAGTATGTCGCAGGTTCCCGAACAGACGGAGTTCAAACGCTATGTCATGACTCTTGACTGTGCAAAGTACACTGTCGGCAATGTGATTGTTTCGGGCGAGAATGTGATAGACAGCTACAGTTATTTCGACACCTATGTTGACGGCTATTGCATACTTTATACGGGTAAGCTTGGCATAAACAAGCTTGTTGCGAAAAGCACTTCGGGATTGACTGTTGACAGAAAGAACAATCTGGTTTCTGGCTTCAATTTCAATAATCTGACCGTAAGCAAGGTAGTTTCACTCTTTGAAAATGAGGTAGTTTACCTCAGAGTTTATGATGCAAAGAACACCATGCTGAAAAACACGAATAAGGTGACAACAGGCTGCACCGTAAGGCTGATTGACGCTTCGGGCAATGTGATTGATTCACTCACTGTTGTTATTCGCGGCGATGTCAACGGTGACGGCTACATCGATGGCAGAGATTCTGTTATTGTCAGAGCAATTGCAGGAGGAATGTTGAGCGGCGATAATGTGACTGCGGCTCAGACGGCGGCAGGCGATGTCAACTTTGACGGAACGGTAACTTCCGTTGATGCAGAACATATCGACCTCGCAGGCATCGGACTGCAAACAATCGCTCAAAAAGCTTGAACGATTAAAACGGGAAATTGATTTTTCATGCAACAAAACAGTGATTTAAGACATCCGAAAGGGTGTCTTTTTTCATATCTTCACTTCAAAAGTCTGTGAGAAAGAGAGTGATTCAAATACAAGATGTAACTTGTAAAAATGCAGGATATCATTTTATTGCAAAAATGACGGTTGAAAGCTCCGTTAAATGAGTTTTTATAAGTGTAAACACTTTGATTTACCCTGAAACACCGACAGGCTACGGAAAAACTCTTTCGGTAACCTTGAACCGATATAAAGAGAAAACCGTCGCCCCCGATTCTGAACAGATTACAATAATCGAAAGTGACGATTTGAAAGGATTTGAAAGTATAGCTGTCGCTCAGATAGAATTAAACAGATTAAGAAAACCCAAAACAAGAAAAAAGCCTTATTTATCAACGTTTTCATTGATAAATAAGACTTTCAGTAAGTGGTCGGAGTGGAATTATAGGATTCAACGAAGTCAGAACTACAAAAATGATATTCGGGTAGTCATCAATCAGCATTTCCACCAATACTAAATCGTGAGCATCTGCTCCGCCCAACAGGACAAGGGGCGGCGCTTTTTCCATTCTCAACTTCGGGACAAAATGTCCCAAAGTATCTATGACTAAGAGAAGTTTTGGATGTCGTGTTCAAGGCGCTGAATTTCTTTGAACATTGCTTCTTTGAACAAATTTTCAATCATGTCGTCATCCATGGTGTCAACACTTTTTTGACTGTAAATACCACTTAAGATTTTGCGTTTCTCTTCGCAAGAGTAGAGATCAGCATTAATTAGGTATGTTGAATGACTTACATTTTTTGTGATTTCATGATAAGTGCGTACAAAACTTTTGATGCTGTCTGGTTGATCTATTTTGAAACGCTTGAAAAAACGCTGTATCAACCAATCCAACTGAAATAGGATTTTGAGATCACTCATTTGAGAGTAATAAAATAACCACCCATATTTCTTGCTTTCAAGAATGCATCCGGAAATTCTCAAGTTTAAGCGCCAAATAAATAGTGCTTGAGGTACAACTTGGTTTTTTCTCTTTCTAAAAAGTTCCTCAAGGGAACTTTCAATTTTTTGCTTTGCTGCAGGGCGGATACTAATCTTGTTGTCATAGAATACATATCCTAAAAATGGGACACCCTCATTTAGTTTGCCAGATACCGTTTTTTGAGGATTAGCTTCAAGCGCAAATTCTTGAATTAATATATTAACTGCATAGTCTTTGATTTTAGCAGCTTGATCTGCTTGGCACAGAATAAGAATGTCATCAACATATCTAAAAAATGCTACATCAAATTTATTGCATATTAGTTCCTTGAGATCAGAAAGGTATATGTCTGCTAAAATATTGGAAATCGATAACCCCTCTGGAACCCCTTTTGTAGGGGATGTTTTCTCCGGAGCGCTTACATTGCGAGGGATCGTTTGTGTAGTAATGGCACGTACCAAAAATTCCAGCGCTTCCTTTTTTCTGACTTTTCGCTTTATTTTTTTCAAAAGGATACTGTGATTAATGGAGGAGTAGAATTTTGTAATATCGATCTTCACATAGCCATTGTACTGACCACTTAACACGCTTTGTGAAATACTTCCGACAATGGTATGGAGCAATGGTTCTTCAATGGTATCTGCAAATACATTCTGCAAAAACGAATGGTATGCAGCTAATGCTAATTTGTCACGGATCGTTGGGATAGAGATAACTCTCGGCTCTTTTCCACGCCCTTTACTTATCAAGATTTCTCTATATCTTGTAAAGTTGTATGTTCCAGCTAATACCTTTTTGGAGATGATCTGGATATTTTCAGTTAAATGCGCTTCAAAACCTTTCGGAGTAATGTTATCCATTCCTGCAGAAGCCCGATATTGAATCTTTTCTTCGTAAATCTGATTTAGCATTTTGGGGCTATAAGCCTTATAAAAATACCGAGCTGCCGACATCAATCATCACCCCGCAAAGAAAAGATAAATTGCCCCAATAACTGGCGCAGCAAGCAAGAAAAGCCTCCATAGACAATCCCACAAAACGAGTAGGATATATTTTACCCACTCTATCCAATTCATTTTGAAGTTTGTGTCCGAAGAGGTGTTTTTTAGTCTATAGAGATCAATACTTAAATGATTTTCTGACAGCTTGAGCAACTCTGCATATTTGTCGCTAACAGTCAAGACTTTCTCTGTTTCGGTTGCTTCGATGTAGAATAGTTGGTCAAGCAAAACCTGTAAATCAATATAGTTTTGCTTTAATGCTGTTGAACGATCTCTCAAACCGGTTGTGTTAGCGTAGACGATAGATATGGTCAAAGCTATAGAGAGGACAATGCTTGCAAAGGAAAACTGGTCATTGTGTTCTATGAGCGAAAGTAGCGAGAGTGTAATTACAAAAATGGAGTAGTAAACATTAAGAAACTCAACAAATTTTGCAGATCTAAGGAGCCGTTCAGACGCATTAATACGGCATTTGCGGGTAATCCAAATGTTTCTTTCAAGTTTTTCTTTCAAATCTCTTTCCATAAAAGTACCTCCAAAATGCCAGAGAGGCATTTCATAAACACAACAACGTCCATTATAGACTTCCTCGTAAGGAACAAGGATTAATTAGTCAGCTTATCCTTGTGCGTGACAAGGACCATGTAAAAATACATAAATGCCCCTCTGGCGCTTATATTTTAACAAAATATCCCTTTATTTGCAATCTATTATTGTCGGTCATCCAAATACATAGCAATTGTAACTTTGGGACAACTTGTCCCAAACTGCTTTCCTCTAAACATGGCTTGGGTGGTATATCCCCCGTCGCCGCATATCGTTCAGAACAGCCGGGAGCTGTCTGTCAAGGGTGCATCAGCACCGCCGCTTATCGGCGGCTTGCCCTTGACTGGCGGCCCCGGCTGTTCTATTTCCCGGCGGCGCGGCGGGGGTATATCCTCCAGAGCCGCACCCTTTCCCATGATTGGGAAAGGGCGGGGGAATTGGGTTGAACATGAACGGAGGTTTACTTATGAACTTTACTGACAGTCCCTATGAGCACATGATGAAAGAGACCCCGCACAAAGAAGCATCCGCCCCGCAGAAGGCACCGGAAGGAACGCCTTGTGCGGGGTGTTCTTATTGGCGGGGAATTATGTGTGTTTTCTGCTATCGGGAACACCTCAAAAAGCAGGGCTGATGTGTGAACATTTAGCCCGAAAAAACGCCCTATTTTCAAGGGTTTTCAGCCTCGGTTTTTGAGGGGGTAATATGATTATATGTCCTGCACGGATATTGCTAAATATTTTCTACATTTTCTGATCTGCAGGGGAACAGTTTTTGCTGTTCCCTGGTATTTCTGCTTTGGGACATTTTGTCCCAAGGTTAAGGCCCGGAGCGTCAGCGCCGGACCGCAGACAACCGGGTTTGGGGATGCTCCCCAACAAGCATTTTGGCAAGCATTTTTGTCGCCGCCCGGCGCAAAATTTCGAGTGTGTTCACACTCGAATTGCTTGCCAAAAACGCAAGTGTGGCTACACTTGCCCTGCTTGCCGATTAGTGAATTCCCCACAATAAGCGTAAATAGCCATCGTCATTTTGAGCATACATCATTCTACTACTCGCCATACCTTAACCTGACTTCCATTTGTCATGTTTTATGATATAATGTAGCTTGAGGTGATAATGTGCAGGAGAACAGGCTTTTTAAGATTGTGTACTATCTTTTGGAACGGGGAAAATCCACGGCCCCAGAACTTGCCGAAAGGTTTGAGGTTTCGATAAGAACGATATATCGAGATTTAGATGCTATTAGTGCGGCGGGTATTCCAATCTACGCAATACAAGGAAAAGGCGGCGGTATATCATTACTGCAAAATTATGTATTAGACAAATCCATTCTGTCCGATCAAGAAAAAGAGAAAATCCTAATGGCTTTGCAGGGCCTAATTGCCATAGAAGATAAAAAGACGGATGAACTGCTCTCAAAGTTAGGCGGGCTGTTTCAATCCAAAATCTCAAATTGGATTGAGGTTGATTTTTCGGATTGGGTTAGCAATACACATAAGCAGGATACATTTAATTTGATAAAAGAGGCAATTTTCAATAGACGCATTATTACCTTTTCATACTTTGGTAGCAGCGGCAAACGATCAAACCGAACTGTTGAGCCAATCAAATTGATTTTCAAAAGTAAAGACTGGTATTTGTGCGGTTACTGCCTGTTACGAAATGACTTCCGCTATTTCAAACTGACCCGCATAAAGGATATTGAGGTTTTATCCGATACGTTCACCCACGAAGCATCAAGTATTCCCCAGATAAAAGCAGTTATCAGCAATGATAGAACGATCTCGGTAAAGTTGAAGTTTGCACCTCAAGCTGCGTTTCGTGTGTACGATGAGTTCCCTGATAGTATCACAGAGGATAGCGACGGTAATTTGTATGTAACGATTGATTTGCCGGATAACGAGGTAATGTACAGCTATTTGTTTTCTTTTGGAAATAGTGTTGAGGTGATAGAGCCGAAGAGTGTGCGCGACAACATAAGAAAAACACTACATCTTATGCTAAATAAATATAATACTTGACATAGGGTGTCAAGTTATGTCTGGTATGATTTAACCACACTGGGAGGATGACTTATGAAGCACGAATGGAAAAAACATGAAAAAGAATTATATACGCCAAAGGCTACTCCGCGTTTGATATCTGTCCCGACGCAGCAGTTCATTATGATTTGCGGTAAAGGAAATCCCAATGATGCGGATTTTTCTGAAAGGGTATCTGCTCTGTATGCAGTAGCCTATGCGATTAAAATGGGGTATAAAGCGACTGCAAGCGCAGAAGGGATCAGCGATTTTACTGTCTATCCGTTAGAGGGAGTATGGGAAAAAGAAGATGGCGAGGAACTTGTCAAGGAAAATCTGAAATACACAATCATGATTAGGCAACCGGATTTCATCACGAAAGAAATGGTTAATAAAGCGTTGGAACAGGTAAAGGTCAAGAAGCCTAACCGGCTTTATGATGAGATTTTCTTTGCTACTGAAAATGCTGGCTTGTGTGTGGAGATATTACATATCGGCCCATATGATAACGAGCCGACTTCTTTTGATAAAATGGACAAATTTGCGAAAGAAAACGGTTTGGAACGCACTGGGAACTGCCACAGAGAAGTATATCTGAATAATGCTAATCACATTGAAAAAAGCAAACTCAAAACGATTTTGCGTTATTTGGTGTTCAGTAATTAAAAACACTACGATCTGCTGCACGACGGCAAAAGAAAAAAGCCGTCGTACAGCAGACCATTTGACACGCCCATCGGAAGCGGCGGCTTTGATTTTCAGAGCCGCCGTTTCTTTTTGTTTATCCTAAACCAACGACGACCCGAACACCGTGTAAAGGCACGGCGGCAAATAGGAGGATGCCGCCGTGTTTGTTCTACTATTTCACAGCACCCATGATTTGCACCAGCTAAAAAAAGCGTAGCTCCCCCTCCGGGTAAGTCTGGCTTTGGATATGAAATCTGCCAGTACGCCAACTGCAACAATGTTTCGTGCGCCCGTACAGCGTCATGCTGTGCGGGCGTTTTTGTATGTCCGTACTTCGGGACAATTTGTCCCAAAGTCGCCTGTCCCGGCTGCCGATCCCCGCCATCCCCCGTTCAGATCGCCTATTCACCCACAACACAAATCTGAACGGAGGAAATAAAAATGACTACCATCAATCTGAAAGACTTTTACGCTTGGTACACCCATGATGAATATATCGAAGTTCCCGACGAGGTCGCGGAGGAACTGAAGGCTGACAAGCGATATGAGGCCGCTTACCGCCGCCGTGTCACCCGCAACAAGGCGCAGTACTCTCTGGACTGTGATGACGGCATTGAGTATTCCGCCTGCCTGCATGAGCCGTCCCCGGAAGAACTGGTAATGCGCTCGGAACGGTTTTTCTATCTATGGAACGCACTCAACACCCTGCCTGAAATGCAGGGCCGCCGTGTGGAGGCCTGTGTCATTGATGGCAAAAGCTATGCCGAGATGGGCCGGGCCGAAGGCGTGCATAGCGGCTCGGTGCGTGGCTCCGTCCTGCGCGGCCTTGAGAACATGAAGGAATATCTGAAAGAAAACTGGTAATAGAGGTTAAAATCATCCGGTATTTTGTCCTTGGTATATGAGGGGTGAACTTTGGGACAAGTTGTCCCAAAGTCCCCCTTATGGGGAAGGGCCGAGGGGCGGTGCTGTGCGCCGTCCCTTGGTTTTTATCTATCTGTGCGAAAGGAGGCGTAATGCCGGAGCAGTACACCTATCAAGTGGGCAAAATCAATTTCATTGTTACCCCGGCCTATAAGGACAAGGAGTCGGGCGAAACGATGAAGGACATCCTCTTAAAGCTCATGCTGGCAGACTTAGAAAGCGGCGACATCCTTAACACGGACGGCAGTCGGAGGTACAATATACTTGGAAATACTGATTGTCCGACGCCCGAGGAAGGAGGCTATTTTGAAACTGTCGGATAATCACAAGTTTGGCACCGCCGCCCTCTACTGTCGGTTGAGCCGTGACGATAATATGGACACAGAGTCCAACAGCATCCAAAATCAAAAGAAATTACTGCAAAAGGTAGCACGAGAAAAAGGCTATACGGACACCTTGTTTTTCGTGGACGATGGTATTACCGGCACCACCATGAAGCGCCCCGGATTTCAGAAAATGCTGACCGCAATCGAGGCCGGATATATTTCCGCTGTGTTTGTCAAAGACCTCTCTCGGCTGGGCCGCAACTACATAGAGGTGGGCAAGCTGACGGAAGAATTTTTCCCGCAGTACGATGTGCGCTTGGTTGCCGTTTCAGATGGCGTGGATAGTGACGAGGGGGACAATGAGTTTACCCCGTTCCGCAATATCATGAATGAGTGGTATGCGAAGGACATCTCGAAAAAGCGGAAAATCGTCAACAAGATGAAAGGCAACGCAGGCATCCCGCTGTCCCAGCCGCCCTATGGGTATATCAAAAATCCCGATGATCCCCGGTTTTGGGTAGTTGATTCGAAGGCTGCCGATGTGGTACGGCGTATCTATGACATGGCCTTGGAGGGGTATGGACTGGCTGAAATCGCCAACGCCTTGGGCAGAGATGGCATCGTCAATCCTACCTACTACTGGCGGAGCAAGGGCGTCAACCGCAGCGGCTCGAAAAGTACCTTGGAGCCTACCAAATGGGGGCATACCACCGTCAAAAAAATCCTCACCTTGCAGGAATACTGCGGCGATGTTATTAACTTCAAAAGCTATTCAAAGTCCTACAAGATGAAACGGCGCATTCAAAACCCGGAGGAAAACCGGGCCATCTTCCTTAATGTCCATGAGCCGATTATTGACCGGGTCACTTGGGAAAAGGTGCAATCTTTGCAGAAAGGCACACGGCGCAAGAAACCCACCGTCACCCAAGAGCCGAGTGTGTTTTCCGGGCGGTTGAAATGCCCCGAGTGCGGCGGTAATCTCAACTTCCACTTCAATCAGAAAAACCACGACATCAAATTCTTTAGCTGTCAAAACCATAATTCCGGTCTGCGGAAGTGTTCAGCGACCCACTACATCCGTCTGGATTTTCTGGAGCAGGTGGTGCTGTACGAGGTCAACCGTTTGGCGGCCTTTGCCAATGAGTATGAGCACGACTTTGTAAAAGCCATGCTGGGCCGTTCCGCGAAGGTGGCTGAAAATGACCGGGCGCGGAAACAGCGGGAGCTTAACTCTCTGTTGGCCCGCGACAAGGAATTGGATATGCTCTTTGAACGGCTGTACGAGGACAATGTAGCGGGAAAGATCGACGATGCCCGGTTTGCTAGGATGTCAAAGCGGTATGAGCAGGAGCAGGGTGAAATCAGCGCAAAGGTCAAGGCCCTGCGGCTGGAACTGAAAAAGGCCGAGGGACAGCAGATGGATATGGAGGGCTTTCTGGAAACGGTGCGGCGGTATACCCATGTGACGAAAATCACCCAGCGGATGGTGTCTGAGCTGATTGACCACATTGATGTGTACCACGCCGAAAAGCAGGACGGTGTGACCAATCAGCAGGTAGTTATCCACTACAACTGCATCGGGGCCTTTGAAGTGCCGGATCGTCGGAAGATCCCGGAGGCCGACATTATCATGGAAACGAGAAAAGGCGTAGCAGTCAGCTACGCCCCGGCACAGATTGCAGTATGAACTTTGCGAGAAATAAAAATGCGGAGTGTCCGTTACAGGATACTCAAATCCTATAAGGACACTCCGCATGGTACGGATGTTCATAAGGGATTTAATAAACACACCGAAACCGTACAATCATATTTTCAAAAACGCACATTTTTCAATAATCCTCTTTTGCGGTACAATGTACTTGCAAAGGAGGATTTTGCATTATGAAAGTTCATGATGTTAAGCACAAAGTAACCCTTGATGATTTTGAGCACCGCCTGCTCATCGGTTGTGTCAATGCCGCAAGAACAATGTATATTGAGCAAAACAAACCGACCGAGGATGTGGATGATTTGCTTGTCAAAATCATTAAAGCACCGTCAAAGAAAGTGAGTGTGAGAGTATGAAAGATGAATTTGTGAAGAACATAGGTATTTGGGGACAACGGCATTACGGCTATCTAAAAAAACACAGCCCGACTGTTATCAATGTTATGCGGATGAATGGAACGCTTGAGCAGTATCTGCGTGATCTTGATCGGGACGCACAGGAAATGTTCGAGCTGCTTGTGAAACAGTACGCCAAGATTGAGGGCATCACCGAACAACTAAAAATTGAGAACCAAATTGAATGGGTAGGACGGATGAATAATATCAAAGCACGGGTGACAAATGTTGTAATAGAAGAACTCATATATTGTTGAAACGGCGGAGTCTGAAACATGACTCCGCTTTTCATTTTACGGCAAGGCTATGGTGATTTCACAAATCCACCGAAAAATCCGTTCAAGCATCACATAATATTGCTGTATCTGTTTTACAACACAAATATTCTGAAAACGACTTGACAAACGATAAATGTTGCGGTATAATAGTTACAACAAAGAAAAACGCCCTGAATTTGGTAGAAATTCAGGGCGCCGATGAGCATCTTATGATACTCTATAGTAGCGTATATAGTATACCATATTTTTATGGATTAGTCAAGATGCCATCTATTTGTTAATTCAAACGAAAGGAGAATAAGATGGTATACATTGATAAAGTGCATTACGAGCAGGATAGATATGGGAATGAATATATTGCGAAATTAAAGTGGACAAACGACCTTTACTCTGCTGCCACAAAAGAATGCACCAAGCGAGATATGATTAACTTCATAAACGAGCATCCCAGTGTTACAAAGACCAAGTATTATCGTTATGGTAATTGGACTGTTGGCGAAGATGTTCGTGTAGTTGACAACTCATATCTTCGTACAGATGCAAACAACATAAAATCAGATAATCTCGGTTCTCTTCCGAGATATTAAAGAAAACAGGCACAGGATTCTATCTTACTGTGCCTCATTTCAAAAAGAGGTTGCCAATGAAACACATAAAACTTAGTGAAATTGCTAACATCAATTTCTGCACAGTCACTCCGTCGAGGTCAAAACCATCAGCAACTCCAACCAAATGGCTTGTATGTGCAAACTTTTTAGTAGACAATGAAATCGATAAACTTCTATCTGTAAACAATGTACATCCGGACGAAAACTGGCTTTTACATAAGAATGATATCATTGTAAAAAGAATCGCACCTACCTTTGTAAATTATATTGATAGCATTGATAATGGTATTTATTGTGGAAACAACCTTATTATCATCACTCCCAATGACAAGGTGGACTCTAAATATCTTGCTATGATATTAAATGAGCAAATCGGAAGTCTATCCAAAGAAAGTTCTATCGGAGCTGTCATGAAATCAATTAGCAGAACTGATCTTGAAGAAATGAGCATTCCATTTCCTGATATCAAAACACAAAAGGCGATCGGTTCGCTTTGGCATAACGGAATTGAATTGAAAAAGAAACGAATTCGGCTCGCAGAGCTTGAAAATATAAAAATGAATTACACCATCAATAAAGCAATTAAGATGCTCGGAGGAAAGAAAAATGGCTAAGACAACTTTTGATGATATTAAGCGCGCATTATGGGCAGGGGCTAACACCTTCCGTGATAACATTGACGCTTCCAATTACAAAGACTATGTTCTTTCAATGTTTTTTGTCAAATATCTCAGCGATACTTTTGATGAAAATGTAAAAGAGCTTGAAAAAGAATACAGCGGTATTCGACTTGAACGTCAAATTGCAAATCTGCCCTTTTCATTAAATAAAGAGTATACCTTTGATTATCTCCTTGAAAATCAGTTCGCCCCCGATTTGGGAACAAAAATCAGTGAAGCTCTTACCGGTCTTGAAAGCTCCAATGCCATTTTGAGCGGCATTTTCCGTGGTATTGATTTTAACAGCGAGAGCAATCTTGGCAAAAAAGAGCAAAAGAATCCGATTCTTCGCAATTTGCTTAACGATTTTGCCGACCTTGATTTGCATCCGAGTAATATAGAAGTTAAAGAAAACCAAGTACCTGCCGATATTATCGGTGATGCATATGAGTATATGATCGGCGAGTTTGCCACAATGGCAGGCAAAAAGGCAGGCTCGTTCTTCACCCCACAGCAGGTTTCCGAGGTTATGGCACAAATTGTCTCTCCGGTTGAGGGTGACCGCGTTTATGACCCCACTTGCGGTTCGGGCTCTCTGCTTATTCGTGCGGCAAGGAAAGGCGGATTTGATAAAGTGCAGATGTACGGGCAGGAGAAGAACAATTCTTCCATTTCAATGGCTCGTATGAATATGTTTATCCACGATATTCAGGATGCCAATATTAAATGGGGCGATACCCTTGCCAATCCCCAGCATCTTGACAGCGACGGCAACCTTATGAAATTCGACTGCATCGTTGCCAACATGCCTTTCAGCCTGGATAAATGGGCATCCGGCTTTAATCCCGGCGGTGAGGTTTCTGTGGATGAAGAAACGGACAAGTCTAAAAAAGGAAAGAAAAAAGAATTTAAAATGGAACCCGGGCTTGACCGCTGGCACCGCTTTGATATAGGAGTCCCCCCTGCAAGCAAGGGCGACTGGGCTTTTCTTCTTCATATGATTGCATCTATGAGCGGAAACGGACGAGTTGCCGCTGTTGCTCCTCACGGCGTTCTGTTCAGAGGTGCAAGCGAAGGCAAAATTCGTCAAGCTATTGTGGATAAAAACTTGATTGATGCAGTTATCGGTTTGCCCGAAAATCTGTTCTACGGCACTTCAATTCCTGCTTGTATCATTGTCTTTCGAAAAGGCAGAAACAATTCCAATGTTCTCTTTATTGACGCTTCCAAGCAGTTCAAGAAAGATAAAGCAAAGAATGTTCTTCGTGATGAAGATATTGCGAAAATTGTCGATACTTATAAGGCATATCGCAACGGCGAAAGCGCCGAAAACGATAAGTACAGCCATGTGGCGACGCTCAATGAAATAAAAGAAAACGAATACAACCTGAACATTCCCCGTTATGTGGATACCTTTGAGGAAGAAGAAATTATTGATATTGACTCCGTAAATGCTGAGATTGCAGAACTGAAAGCGCAAATTGCCGTTGTTGAAGCTGAAATGGACAAGTATCTTGTAGAATTAGGATTAAAATAAAAAGGAGAAAAAATGTTTAGAAGTTTTATTTACTTAGATGAAAGCAAAATGAATTCATATAAGAGTATACTTGAGCAATCAACGACTTACACGAAAACAGTAAGTAGAACAAAAAAGAAAATAATAGGATTGAATACTAAATCCCCTTTGAATGCAGAATATAGTGACGAAAAAACATTTACCGAGGAAATAAATAGCGATCCTGCTTTTGTCTACGATGAGTTTGAAAAAATGCTAAGCAGTTGCCAAGAAGATGAATATTTTGATTTTATTGTTTATGGTGATTCATACGATTTATCAACCTTGCCGCAAATGTCTATCATAAGGATTAAAGGGTATTTGGAAATTCCGGAATCATTTGATTTGTTAAACCTTGTTGAACAATATAAGCCATTTTTATTAAGCAGTATTGGTACAGACGAAAATGCTGATATTATTAAAAGTGTTTTCAGTAACACAAATGCAGATGTGCCTGTAATAATTGACACTGGAGATGTTTTGATTAGCGGTAAATTGAACACAGATAATTTATATGAAGATTATGCGGCATTAGAAGATTATGCTGAGCAAGAAATAAACTTTCTGTGTAAAGTTGAAGGTTTTGTAAAAAGAGATAGAGTTACAATATATAATCCGGCAAAGGATTTCATAAAGCTTAACAGAGCCATGCGAAGAGCATCAAACCTTGAAGAAAATCAAACATTATCTCCGATAACGGTAGATGGACCGGTACTTAAAGCTGAAATAATAGCAATTTATAAATGATTATTGAGGTAAAAAATGAACCAACAAATCAAACAACGAATTGAACAGATAAATAACGGACAAGTGCCGGAAGGTTACAAAAAAACAGAGTTCGGTATTTTCCCGAGCGATTGGGTGACAGATAAAAAGCTGAAAGATATCGGCTCTTTTGATAAAGGACGAGGTTTGCTCGGAGATAAAATGTGCGATAGCGGTGTGCCTTGTGTCGGTTATGGCGATATCTATATGAAATACAATAACTTTCATTTTGAAAAGGTGGAGAACTTTGTTGATGAAGATACAGCGAGTGAAAGTCTGCCGATAAAAAAAGGCACATTGTTATTTACCGGCACGGGAGAAACCGCAAAAGAAATAGGTAAGTGTGTTTGTTATAACGGCGATGAGACAATATATGCCGGTGGAGATATTATTACCTTTAAAACCAATGAGGTGAACCCATTATTTCTTGCCTATCAACAATATCAATCCTATTCATTAGCAAAGAAAGCAAGTTTTGGTCAAGGGCATTCTGTAGTACATATTCAAAAAGACAGCCTTGAAAAGTTAAATGTCGCCTACCCGGAATCCTTTGAAGAGCAAGAAAGGATTGCCGAAATCCTTATGAAATGGGACGAAGCGATTGTTCTATATGACCGGCAGATAGAAAAGTTGAAACGACTTAAATTGGTTTGTATAAAAAAGATGTTCCCGAAAAAAAGATCGAAAGTCCCTGAAGTGCGGTTTAAAGGATTTACGAAAGATTGGGAACAGCGTAAGCTGTCAGAGGTGGCAGAAATTGTCGGAGGAGGGACACCAAGTACTAATATTCCAGAGTATTGGGATGGAGATATTGATTGGTATGCTCCGGCAGAAATTAATGACCAAATTTATGTAGACGGTAGCGAAAGAAAGATTACAAAATTAGGCTTAGAAAAGAGTTCAGCGAAGATTTTACCTGCTAATAAAACAGTGCTTTTTACAAGCAGAGCCGGGATAGGGAAAACAGCGATTTTACGCCGTTCAGGAGCAACAAATCAAGGGTTTCAATCTATGGTATTGAATGATGAAACTAACCCATATTTTGTTTTCTCTATGAGTAAATTTATAAAAGAAGAAGCTGAGCGAGTAGCATCTGGTTCAACCTTTGCTGAGGTATCTGGAAAGATGCTTGGAAATCTTGCTTTTATGTTTCCTGCTAAGAAAGAACAGGACAAAATTGGAGAATTTTTTTCTAATCTCGACAACCTTATCACCCTTCATCAGCGTAAGGTGGGAAAAATCAAAACTCAGCGGAAAGCTTTACAGCAATATCTTTTAAACGGAATTGTGAGGGTTGATGTATGAACGATAACAACCAAATCATCATGTACCGGACCGAAGACGGTTTGACAAAGATTGATGTTACTCTTGAAAACGAAACCGTTTGGCTTACACAAGACCAAATGGCAGAACTTTTTCAAAGGGACAGATCTGTAATTACTAAACATATCGGTAATATTTTCAAAGAAGGAGAATTAGACGAAAAAAGCAATGTGCAATTTTTGCACATTGCAAATTCCGACAAGCCAGTAAAATATTATAGTTTAGATGTTATTATATCAGTTGGTTACCGTGTAAAGTCATTGCGCGGTACACAATTCCGTATATGGGCAAACAGTGTTTTGAAAGAGTATCTTATCAAAGGTTTTGCCATGAACGATGATTTACTGAAATCATCCGGCGGCGGAGATTACTTCAAAGAACTTTTAGACAGGATTCGTGACATTCGTTCAAGCGAAAGAGTGTTTTACCGTCAGATTCTCGATATTTATGCCACAAGTATCGATTACGATAAGAAAGCCGAGACAAGTGTTTTGTTTTTCAAAACCGTTCAGAACAAAATGCATTATGCCGTTACAGGTCACACCGCACCGGAGCTTGTTTATCTTCGCGCCGATTGCACAAAGCCATTTATGGGACTCACAAGTTTCAAAGGGAATAAACCGCAAAAAACGGATATTGTAAATGCAAAGAATTATCTATCCGAGAGCGAACTCAAAGAGTTGAATGCTATTACATCGGCATATCTCGACTTTGCGGAATTACAGGCACTTCGTCGCAAAACTATGACCATGCGCGAATGGGTCAATAAACTTGATGATTTCCTTCAGATGAGCGACAGCGAAGTGTTGCAAAATGCCGGAACGATTTCTCATGAAATGGCTTTGGCAAAAGCCGGCGAGGAATATTCCAAATATAAAAAGCAAAATATCGGTGAGTTGTCGCAGGTCGAAAAAGATTTCATTGAGTCAGCCAAGAAAGTGCAAATGATGCTTGAAAGTAAAAAGAATTAACGAGAGGAACCGAAATGCCGAACCATTATATTTTTAACGAACGCCCTGAATGCCAAGATAGGCTTATTGCCTTTTTGCAGAAAATGGGCTATCAATATGTGTCCCGCAGCGAAGCGGAACAAAAAAGAGGAAGCTTATCCAAGGTGATTTTCACGGATGAACTTATTCGCTTTTTGAATACGCAATCGTTTAAATATAAAAACTATGAACTCAACTTTTCAGGTGAGTCTGTTCAGCGTGCCGTGAACGCTTTGGACGCTTCTCTTTTGCAGGGGCTTTCCATGGCAAGCAAGGAAATATATAATCTTCTAACGCTCGGTATCAGTCTTGAAGAGAATGTAGTAATAGATCAGGATGTCCCGGTTCGGCAGTCCTTTGATTTATCATATATAGACTTTGAACATCCGGCAAACAACATTTGGCAGGTAACAGAAGAATTCAGTGTTGAAAGAGCTAATGGACAGTATGCTCGCCCTGATGTTGTCATTATGGTTAACGGTATTCCTCTTGCCGTTATCGAGTGCAAGAAGTCGAGTGTGGATGTAAAAGAAGGGGTACTCCAAAATGTTCGCAACATGGGGCCTGAGTATATTCCTCATTTATTTAAGTTCACACAGCTTGTCATGGCTATGAATCCTAATAAAGTTGTTTACGGAACTTGCGGAACAACCGCCGATTATTTCGTTGAGTGGCGTGAGGATGATGTAGATTGGCAAAAACAAATCTGCCAAAACTGTTCTCCCGACGGTCAGATTTTGGAGCAAGACAGAATTACCGCATCATTGCTCGATAAGAAAAGACTATTAACGCTTATTCATGATTACATTTTATACGATAGCAACATAAAAAAAATATGCCGTCATCAACAGTTCTTTGCCGTTGAAAATGCCGTCAAACGCATCAACGGCGAAGATAACAAAGGAACGACCGGCGGCGTTATTTGGCATACACAAGGCAGTGGTAAATCGCTTACTATGGTCATGCTTGTCAAAAAAATTCAGTCATTAAAAGCAAAAGAGCACCCCCGCTTTGTTATTGTAACAGACCGTGTAAACTTGGATAAGCAAATACGGGATAACTTTGCCAATTCCCAAATGGCACCTGTACGCGCTGCAACGGGCAAAGGTCTCAAAACGCTCTTGAAAGATAAAGGTAATCTTGTTATTACCACCCTTATCAATAAATTTGAAACCGTATGTAAGAACCACTATCTTGAGGTGGACAGCGAAAAGTTCTATGTTTTAATTGATGAAGCACACCGTTCTCAGTACAGTGCTATGTATAACTATATGCGTGAGGTTTTACCCAACGCCACATTGATTGCATTTACCGGAACACCTCTCATTTCAAAATCCAAGAAGAACACATATAAAAAGTTCGGTGATCCAATCCACAATTATACGATGAAACGTTCTATTGAGGATAAGATTACCGTTCCCCTTGTATATGAAGGCAGAAAAGTAAAGCAAAACGATCCTTCAAATACGATTGATGCCTTTTTCGATAGTCTTACCGAAAACCTGCCGGATGACAAAAAGCAAGAGCTTAAAGCGAAGTATAGCAAATGGTCAAAACTTGCTGAGGCAAGCAGCCGTATTAACTTGATTGCCTTTGATATTTATGACCACTTTGTCAACTATTGCTTGCCGAAAGGTCTTAAGGCAATGGTTGTTTGCTCGTCTCGTGCTACTGCCGTTGATATGTATAATATCATTTCGTCCTTGCCCGGCAAGAAAGCAAATCCCCGTGTTGTTATTACTTTTGGTGACAAACGAGAAGGCAACGATGATGATGTGACTTCGGCATCAATTAAGAAAATCAAAGACTACCATGACAAACATGTCAAACCGCTGTTTGGGGATAATGATGAAAAATATTGCGATTCCGTTTGTGAGGATTTTAAGAACCCCGAAGGCGAAATCAATATGCTTATTGTAAAAGATATGTTGCTCACCGGTTTTGACGCTCCCGTTGCCGGGGTATTATATGTTGATAAGACATTACAGGAGCATAATCTTTTGCAGGCTATCGCCCGTGTAAACCGTGTTTATAAAGGCAAAGACTTCGGACTTATTGTTGACTATTGGGGCATTTTTAAAAAATTAAGAACGGCAGTAGACCTTTATGATGATGCGGAATCTTCTATGAATTCTTACGACCAAGAAGATATTGAAGGTTCTATTCTCGGACCGATTGATGAAAAAAATAAACTTGAAGCATCACATGAAGAACTGTGGAATATGTTTGCCGATATTGACAAAAATGCAACATCGGACACATGGCAAATGAGTCTCAAAGATGATGCAAAGCGGAACGAATTCTATGAGAAACTAAAAACCTATGCAAACCATTTGAATCTTGCTTTAACAAACAGAGATATTTTTGTCGAAATCGGATTTGATAAACTGGAAAAATATCGTAGCGATTACAGATTTTTTGATAAACTTCGCCAGAGTGTCATAGAAAGATTTGATAACGAAATCGACCTTTCCAAATATGAAGCTGGCATCAAAAATCTTCTTGATACATTTGTTAATGCAACAGAAGTTCATCAAATTATCAAGCCGGTTTCCATCACTGATGAAAAAGCAATGAAAAATCTTTTAAGCAGTGATGAACCGAGCAATGTTAAAGCGGATAAAATTAAAACCCGTATTGAAGCTGAATTAAAACAGGTTCGCTACGATGACCCTCTCTTGTTCGAGGAGTTCTCTACCAAAATTAAAACCACGCTTGCAGAATACGATAAGACAAGAGATGCCGATAAGTATTTCACAACAATGGAAGCAATGGCCGATGATTTCCGTAATGGGCGAATGACAAAAGACTACCCGGTTTCTATTGCAAATGATAGCGATGCTAAGGCATTCTATGGTGCGGTGGTTACTACTGTTCGCTCAAAATCCAAAATCAATATCACCGACAGTATTGAAAACACAATTGCTGATTATTCAAAAAGAATTACGAAAGCTGTTGCAGACAATGCAAAACGTGATTGGAAGCACAATGAAGTGGTGCATAAGCAAATACACCGTGCGCTTGATGATTGTCTTTTCGATATGTTTGATGAAATCAGCATAGAAATTGACAATTCAAATATTGAAATGTTAGATATTATCATTGATGAAATTATGAAAGTTGCGGTTGCAAGATACTAATGGAAGAAAAAGAATTATACTTAAGCCCGATAAACGGTTCGGTCAAAGTTGAGATTTATCGCAAAAGAATCAAAAATGTGCATCTGAAAGTTTTCCGTTCGCTAACTGTATATTTATCGGTACCGGAACAAGTTCCAACCGATTGGATAGATAACTTCCTTAATCAAAGGACTAAATGGATAGATGATCAGATCACAAAATACAAAAAGTCAAGTGGATATAATAATCTGTCGGACATTCGCAATGGTTCTTCAACACAGTTTCTGGGAAAAGATATGCGTATTTTAAAAGAGGCATCTTTGCAAAACTATGTTGAAGTTGATGAAAAAAAGGTGGTTGTTTACCTCAGAAAAACCGATGATGAGGATATGCTACAAAGAACATTTACAATGTGGTGGAGAGAAACAGCACGAACATTGTTTCAGAAAGAAACCGATCTGTGTTTTGACAGAGTATTCAAAAAATACGGCATTGACCGACCGATACTTTGCATAAAAAAGATGAAAACTCTTTGGGGTAGCTGTACTCCTAATAAATGCAAAATAACACTTAATGAATATCTTTTAAAAGCTGATATTCGGTGTATTCAGTATGTAATACTTCATGAATTAACTCATCTTCTATATCCAAATCACAGCAAGGATTTTTATGATTTTCTGACTGTACAAATGCCCGACTGGAAAGAAAGAAAAAAGCAACTGGATATGGATGTTGTCCAAGGGCTATAAAACGATTGCAACTTGTAAGTTGAAATTGAACACTCGTCAGTAGAAAATGAGCTCCATCATAAAGTAAGACTGACAAAAACAGAGAAAATTACGAAGGTTTCTATCTTTGCTTGATGTGGAGAACATGAGCAACTTAAAGTCGGTGTTCAAGAGAACGGTGCAAGAAAATGTACTGTATTTCGGACAGTTGCTATGCTAAAATAAAAGCATAAATCCGAGGAGGCAGGTCTATGGCAAATAAAATCAAATTCACACCGGAACAGTTGTCGGAACTGCAATCATTCTTTCAGAACAACGATTTTACGGCAAATATAACGCTGAACCGCGAATGTAATTTAAAAGGCGAACAGGCTGAAGTTTTTGTTCGTGCCAAAAAGATTTTCGGAGAATATTGGCTCGGAAATTTGCGTCCGCTCGGTGTTAATCGTAAAATGAAGAACTTTTCAAAAGACTATCCGGTAAACTTTCTGGAGAATGCCGACGCGGATTATTTTTCCGAAGAGATTTCAAAAATCTATACAGATCCCGATACGCTGAACGAGTACATAGACCGATTTTTTGAAATGTATGAAGAACCGGTTATGGTGGGGCTTGATTGTTATGCAAAATCCGTTAGTAAGGAAATTGACGACCTAACGGATGATGAAATACATACCGTTGTGGAAAAGGTTGCCGGAGTGATTGATGAAACGCTGATTGAAACGGTTATGCAAGGTCAACAGGTTTCGGAAATTTTCGGCATCTCAAAAAAGATTCCGCAACACGAGGATTTTTCGGAACAGTTGAACCAAGATAAAATTAACTTCTACAACAAGTGGACCCATTGCAAAACCAAGCTCGGCGCACCGCTCTTTTTCAGCGAGTTGTCGGAGGATGAATCTACAAACATTGAGGGGGTAAAAAACTTTTTCGCAAATAATCCTGCTGAAGAACAGCGGTATATTTTCCTGCGTGATGAGTTTGCAAAAACCTTAAACAGCACCGATAAAGAGATATATTATCTTTCGGAAAAAGGACTTACTCAAAAAGAAATTGCCGATCGGCTCGGTTACAAAACCCACAGCGCAGTCAGCAAGCGGATGAAAATAATGAATAAGGATTTTAAAAAATTCATAGGCTTTGAAAACTGAATAAGTAAAAATCTACGGCGGTGTTCCCAAAAAGGGAGCACCGCTGTTTTTTATATCCGAAAATATTTTTAAAAAGCCTAAAAAATTTTTTCAAAACTCAGGAACATTTTTGAATTTTGACCCTGTACTGTATATGGAAAGCAAAAAACAAAATAAAAAAATCAAGGAGGAAAACATTTTGAAAAAAGAGGAAATCGGAATTTCGGAAACCGCCTCCGAAAATAAAAAACGCCGAGGAAGACCGACAGTATACCAAAGAGATCATAGGGAGGACATGAAAGCCATATGTGAATCGGATATTGACCGTACGCACAGAACGCATATTTCAGAATATTACCGTGGCGCCGTGTTTGGACTTTTAGAGGACAACAGCGATATTCCGTATCTTGAAAAAATTTTCAGGATAGATAATTCAAGACCCGCCTGTTATCAAAAAGGTGAAATTATTGAACAGCTCGGCAGAATGCTGGTGCAGGACGGTTACAGTGAAGACAGCGTCATTGAAGCGGCAACAATAGCGGCGAAGCTGTACCGTATGGGGTACACGGTTAAAGAAATTAAAGCATATTTGATTCGTGTGCGTAAGACAGGCAGGTGGTAAGAACGGTGAATATCGGAAGCCGCTTCCGATAATATTTGCCAAAGCATCACCCTGATGCTTTGCTGTCGCATAAGTGTAATTAGGATCGGCTGAAAAGTCGGTCTTTTATTATACAAAAATTCAGAAAAGAGGCGATGAAAATTGATTGTATTAAAACGGAATCAGCGAGAGGTATAGGTTTAGCAAGCACTGAATTTGGGTGCACCAAATTCTATTTGCTTGCAAATGGCATCGCATTAGCAAGCATCGCGTTTGGGTGCACACACCGCAAACACACTTGTTAGGGGGCGTCTTTGACACCCGCACCCCCTAACCCCCCTAAGAAAAAATGAAATCAAGGAAGGATGATGTTAATTCATGGAGAAGAAAACGGAAAGAATCAAGTTTTGGCTGACAGATAAAGAGCTGAAACAAATTGACCGCAAATCAAGAAAACTCGGTATGAATCGCTCCGAGTATATTCGCCATCTCATCGCTAACTGCAAGCTTGTCCACACGCCGGACATTGACTATGAGGACTATTACAACAGACTAAAATCTATCAGCGATAAGTTAAACAACCACCTGATATTTTTAAATCAAACCGGCACATTGGACGAGCCGCAGTTCCACCTGCTCTGCGAGGAGGCGGTCGAAACAGCCAAGCAACTATCTAATGAGCTTACCGAAAAGCTGGATATTGAAATCGAAAAATCAAAGGGGGTGAAGGCTTGAGAAACGGAAAGCACTATGTTCAAGTTCGGATGACAAAAGCCGAAAAAGAGAATTTCTTAAGGCTCAGTAAACTGTGCAACGCCCCTGAGAAAACAGTTCTGTATTGGCTTGTAAATGACATGGTTGTCTACGAAAAGCCGCCTGAAATCTTTTTCAAAATATCAAAGCTGATGCGGAGACTGGAAACTAATGTAGATCATATTTGGCTCGGCCGCAGTAATTTATCGGAAGCGATAAAAACGAAATATTACAAGTTATCAAAAGCGTTGAACAATTACGATTGCGAAATCATTTACAAAGGATTATTTGCAGAAGCACACTACGGCGAAGACCGTAAATAACAACATTGAAAGGCAGTAATTATGAAACACACAAATCAAACTGCCGTTTCAATCATATTTTCTATACACAATTTTCTACAAGAAACGGCAGACAAAAAGAAAAAATGAATTACGAAAGGATTATGTTGAATGAAAAACGAAACAAAAAAGTCTGCCGAAAAGGTAGTAAAGCAACCCAAACCGAAGCTAATGAACATTAAAATCGAAAAGCTCCACCCGTTTGAGAATCATCCATACAAGGTACTTGATGACGAGCCTATGACAGAGCTTGTAGAGAGTATCAAAGAATACGGGCTGCTCAATCGCGTTATCGTCCGACCGATTGAGAACAACACTGAAGAATATGAAATCATATCCGGTCACCGCCGAGTACACGCCGCTGAGTTTCTTGAAATGAAAGAAGTCCCTGCGGTTGTTCATTTTATCGACCGTGATGAGGCCACGGCTATGATGGTAGATTCCAATTGTCAGCGTGAGAATCTAACGCTTATGGAAAAGGCTCGTTCTTACCGTATGAAAGCAGACGCATTATCTCATCAAGGCAAATCTTTGGGACAGAATGTCCCGAAGTCCGAGGACAATCGAACTACGGCAAAAATAGGTAATGAAGCCGGCGACAGCTATAAAACCGTTCAAAGACTTATTCGCCTAACCTACCTTGTTCCCGAACTTCAGGAGTATGTGGACAAAGGCAAGATGAAAATGCTCCCGGCATATGAACTATCATTCCTTGATGAAGAAGCACAGAGAGATATTGTTGACAATATTGATGAAACCGAAACTTTTCCGTCACACGCACAAGCTCGCCGTATGCGCGCCGCTTTTGAAGAAGGCACACTTGACTACGATGCCGTAACCGAAATCATGAACGAGCTGAAACCGAACCAAGTGGAAAAGCTGAAAATCCCAATAGACGATATACGCAAGTATGTGCCGTCCTCTATGACCCCGGCTGAAATGCTGGAATACCTGCTTAAGCTTGTCAAAAAAGAATATGACCGTCAGCATAACCGCGACGCGAAATAAGGAGGGCTTATGAATAAGTTTATTGTAGTCTTCGGTGCCGCACCGCAGGAGTATGTTGTTAACGGTGTAAGATATGTGGCTGAGTCGAGATTTCAAAAGCCTGATTACAAAAAGCCAAGAGAAAACACCTTGTTGAATAACCGTATCGGGAATTATCTCACAAGCGATTTCGCAGATTTGCCGTCTGTCGATGCAGATAATATAATAGACACTGAATATGATTGTACGGCTGCCGGAAAGGAGGAAAACAATGCAGCCAAAAACTAAAAAAGACAAAATCGGGATAACGGCGCTTTACTGCCGGTTGTCCCGTGATGACGGAATGGACGGTGAAAGCAATTCAATCGTCAATCAAAAAACGCTGCTTTCACAAAAAGCAAAGGAAAAAGGATTGACCGATACCAAGTTCTATGTTGATGACGGATATACGGGAACCAACTTTGTTGAGGTAAGATAACGATACCTTTTTTGCAGAGGGTGTTATCTTACCTCTTTTTGATGTATGTTAGATAGCATAACTCTTTACGTCGGCTCCTATCTGTCTGAAATAGGAGATACTTTCGGTAGGCTTGTCACCTGTATCAACTCTGCCGACAAAGCTATAAAAGATTTCGATTTTGCGGGTGTTCGTTTCCTTATCCAGTTCGTGAATAAGAATGCGGTCAATAAATTCATGGACGTTTTCGTAGGTCAGTTCGGTAATGGCGGTGTATTTGCGTACCAGTGCGACAAACCTTTTCACGTCCGCGCTGCGCTCGGTGGCGTTGTCAATTTCCTGTGACAGTTCCGCAATCCTCCGGGTCAGCGTCTTTTTTTCTTCGTCATAGCCGGAAGTCAGAAAAGCAAATTGTTCATCTGAAAGTTTCCCTAAAGCGTTGTCCTCGTAGAGCTTGCGGAATAAGATGTTCAGCTCGTTAATACGGTTCTGCGCCTTGTCAAGCTCTTTCCGCTGCTGTGTCAGCGTCTTTTGTACTGCCTTTGCGCTGCACTCGTTGGCGGTTTCGATAAACTCCTGTTCATGCTCTTTCACATAAGACGTTACTCGCTGCAAGTCTGCAAGGACAAGTTCTTTCAATACGCTTTTGCGGATATAATGCGTAGTGCAGAGCATATCATTTCTTGCCCGGTTGCGGTAGTTGCCGCAAGTGTAGGCGTGTTTCCGTTCAAGCGTCCCGGCTCCGCGTACTGCATACATTTTGTAGCCGCAGTCCCCGCAAAAGAGCAGCCCGGAAAACAGGTCAATTTCATCAACCTTTGTCGGGCGTTGCCGGGTGGCAATCCGCTTCTGTGCAAGTTCAAAGGTTTCTTCATCAATCAAAGGTTCGTGAGTGTTGGGGAAGAAATACCTTTTTTCCTCCGGGTTCTTTTTCGTCTTTTTCGACTTATAAGATACCTTGTAGGTTTTCCCGGTTATGGTATGCCCTAAATACTCTTTCCTTGTCAGAATGTCGTACAGTGTCTTATCCGGCCAGTTGTACCATGCGTTGAGCTGTGGGCGGGGGTGGCGTTTGCTCCCTGTCCTGCGGTAGCGCAGTTCCCCGACGGTCAGTATTTCATTGTCCCGCAGCCAGTTCTGGATTTCACACATACGGTCGCCCCGTACATACATTGCAAAAATCTGTTTTACGACGTGTGCCGTTTCCGGGTCGGGTATCAGATGATTGCGGTTATCCGGGTCGATAAGGTAGCCGTAAGGAGCTTCGCCGTTGACGCGCTCGCCTTTCTGCGCCTTTGCCTGTTTGACAGCCCGGATTTTCT
>OBLG01000312.1_pt1 | contig 56839 bp, 82 predicted proteins | sample 1517451 | NCBI WGS metagenome assembly OBLG01 (sample SAMN04571694, study PRJEB22368) | human gut metagenome | biome: human gut; material: stool | host: Homo sapiens | place: Luxembourg | collected 2012-06-29
AAGCTAAAAGGGCTTGTGAAATTCACAGGCTCTTAGCTTTTTCGTTTAAAAAACATATTCGTTTATGAAGAGGGATGACCTCTATATTTTTTAAAGGAGAAGAATTATGAAACGCAAAGAACTTATCGAAATTTGTGACGATGGTATTCGAAAGGAGAAAGAAGCTGCTGATTCGCTTGAAGCAGGTAGCACCGAACGACTTAATGCTGTCAGAACTTTGAAGGAGTATCAGAGTATACGTAAAGAAGAGAAGGAATCTGTCGTAAAGTATGTGATGAGAGGACTTGAAGTTGCTGGCACAACGGTTGTAGGTGTTCTTGGATATGCGATCGGATATGCAATTGAAAAAGAAGGAAACCTTTGTTCACGAACATTTGCAGAGTTCAGAGGAGAATTTAAGAACTCTATTAAAGGATTATTCAGGAAATAACTCTAAAGCAGGAGCTTATGATATATTCATAGGCTCTTGTCTTTTGAAAAAGAAATTAAAAGGAGAAAAGGATGACAAATCAAAATGAGCTAGAAGATATTGTTGAAGATATGGTGGTATATACTAGAATGAGATTCAGGAAAGATAAGAAAACGATAGACAAGATTTCTAAAAATACTGAAATCAGCACAAGTACCATATCTCGTCTTAAATCGCCTGGTAAAAGGATATCAGCTTTGACACTTTTTACTCTAATGTGTGAAGCAAACCCATTAATAAAAGACCAATTATATTCTATAATAAATATTTTAAAGGAGAAATCAAAATGAAAATCAACAGTGCAGCAGAATTCGGAAGACTTTCAGTAAAGGTAATGATTGAGGCTATCAAATGGCAAATAAAAACAAAAGGTATCACAAATAAAGAATTTGCTGAAAAATGTGGAATGCGTCCTTGGATGTTAACTAGCATCTTAAATTGGCATAGAGACCCTACTGCCGAAGAGCTTGTAATAATGTATTCAATGGCATTTGATGATGTTTATAATTCAATGATTAAAGCTATTGATTCTATGGACGATCTTAAGAGAATGGAGCTTATTGGAAAATGACATGTAAAGAAGCGTACCCTCTATTGCTAGAATATCGACAGAGATTTCTAGTCGAACCTCAACCAAAATGGCCAGCATACTACACTAAAGAACGAACAAATGCCATTTATGCAATAAATACAGTAGAGCGACAGTTCAAACTGTGTCCAGATGAAGATGTGCATAAGGTTTTGTACAGAGTTATTTGTTTGTTCTTTGAAATGGAGCTGGCGTTTGATGATGAAAACAAGCCACTTGTTCTAACTTATGAACAATGTCAAGAAGAATGCGAGGCATTCGAAAAATTTATATTTAACAGGAGAAAACTTTTATATGAATTTTCAGAGTATGATAAAGAGTGCAGGAAACTGGATATCAAAGCACAGTCCTGAACTTTTAGTAGCAGTCGGAATAGCAGGTTTTGGAGCTAGCATAGTTTCTGCAGTAACTGTTACTCCAAAAGCAAAAAAAGTTCTTAAGAAAATCGAAAAGGAGAACGAAGATGCTGAACCGAAAGAAGTAGGAATGGCAATTGTTAAGGAGGTTGTTCCTATGTATCTTCCGGCAGCAGCTTTGTTCTTGGCTTCATCTGCGTGTGTGATATTTTCTAATCGTATAAGCGATAAAAGAAAAACAGCAGCTGTTGCAGCTTACAAAGTAACAGAAGAGGCTCTTAGACAGTACTCAAATGTTGTAGAAGAAAAAATAGGAGCTAGAGAAAACAAAAAGCTAAAAAAGAAAGCAGCTATCAAGAAAGAGGAGGTTCAGGAAAAGAAAAATACGCCTCAAACTGTGATAATAGGCAAAGGCGATATCTTATGCTACGATACAGTATCAAAAAGATATTTCACTTCTAATGCTGCTAAGATTGAAAAAGCAGTGAATAAGCTTAGTAGGACGATGCTTTCCGAAAGATACGTTTCGCTAAATGATTTCAATTATGAAATAGGACTTGAAATGCTTAATTATGGTGACGATATAGGATGGAACGTCGATAGAGGGTTTATTGATATTATGTTCAGTTCAAAGCTGACAGATGACAACGAGCCTTGTCTTGTGATAGACTATCTTGTAGAACCTAAGAAGGATTATATGTTCTAAGTTCGCAAAAAATGCACATTATATTGTGAAGAGGATAACCTCTTAATCTAAATTATTTATATTTAAAGGAGAAAACAAAAATGAAACTGTTTAACAAGAAGGACGAAATCAAGGAAGTTGAGACTGTCGTTGACGAAGAGGGAAACGTAGTTGAGGTTGAAAAGAAGAAGCCTTCATTCAAGGAATGGGTCAAGAACCACAAGAAGGGTCTTGCAATAGGAGCGGTTGGACTTACCGCACTTGCAGCAGGAATCGGAATGGCGGTCAAGAACCACAAGAAGAATGAAGCTGAAGAAGACGATCTCTACTATGATGAGGACGACGAAGACGAAGACGAGACTGAAGATGATAACTCTGACGAGGAGAACGAATCTGAGGAATCTACTGAGGATTAAAAATCAAGATTAAGAAAAAACTTTTAAAGACGGGAGTCGGCAAACGCTGGCTCTTAGTCTTTTAACTTTTGAAGGAGAAAAAGAATATGAATTTTACTTATAGTGGACCTGTTACATCATTTGGAAAGGTAATCTGCGAGAACTTTACGGCTCAAACTGAAGCAACAAGCCCTGAAAAAGCAAAATCAAACATCGCAGCACAGTTCAAGAAAAAATACAATTATGCCATGAACAGAAAGATTGAACTTCCTGGCAGAATAACATGGCATGGAAAGGAAAAGAAATAATGGCGGAGATTGACGTTTCAAGTCTCAAATCAAATTCCTATAAAAGTAAAGAATCTGTTAAAAAAGAGCCTAAAAAGAGTGTTGTGTCCAAGAAACCTACACTTATGGAAAAGCCAAAAGAAAAAGGATTTCTAAAATCAGAGACTGCTCAGAAAGTAAAGAGCTATGTCTTGCAAGATGTAATTCTTCCTGGAGCTAAGGAGCTTCTTTGGTCAATTGTCACTGGCGGTGTATCAATGATATTGTTCGGGGAAGCTCGTAAAAGCTTAGGAGGACGAAGTGGACCTTCTGAAAGGATATCTTATTGGAATGGCATAAACGGAGAGTCGTCAAAAGCAACAATGACTTCTCAGCCGTCTTCAAGAATAGTCACAGACTTCGATATTGATAGGATTAGATTCACATCAAAAGCAGATGCTGAAATGGTTCTTGATTCAATGGAAGAAATTCTTAGTAGATGGGGAATTGTAAAAGTATCTGATTTTTATGAACTTTCAGAGATGTCTACTGACAATTATCTCATAAATGATTACGGATGGGATAGTATACGTGGAGCAGATGTATTTGCTGTTCCTGGTGGATTTGTAATCAAAATGCCTAAAGCAAGACCTATAAGGTCATTAAAACAATAATTTAAAGGAGAAATCAAAATGAACATTAAGGAAACAATTGTAAAAGGATTTAACAAAGTAGTCTTTGAGACTAAGAAGCATAGCCCTGAGATATTTATGGGCATTGGATGCGTTGGAATGGTTGGAGCGGCTGTTTTGGCATGTCATGCAACAACAAAAATAGGAGCTGTGAAGGAACAGCTTAAGAACGATCTTGACGATATTAAAGAAGGTCGTCAGCTTGATGAGGATGGTGATCTTCCTGAGGGTACTACTTATTCAGAAGAAGATGCAAAGAAGGATACTACGATTGTAGTGTTCAATGCTGGAGTAGAGTATGTAAAGCTTTATGCCCCGGCAGTTATTCTGGGAGCCCTGTCACTTGCAAGCATAATTACTTCTCATAGAATTATGGCTAAGAGAAATGCAGCTCTCACAGCAGCGTATACTACAGTAGCAGGTATGTTTGCAAAGTATCGCGATAATGTAAAAGAGAGATATGGAGCTCAGGTAGATAAGGAGCTTCGTTATGGCTATAAAGCTAAGAAGGTAAAGAAAACTGTTGTTGACGAAAAGACAGGAGAAGTTACCGAAAAAGAAGAAACCGTTGAAACATATGGAATAGACGAGTACAGCGACTATGCAAGAGTATTTGATGAGGGTAACTCAAACTGGAAGAATAATAATGACTACAATCTTATGTTTCTTGGTCAGGTTCAGAATTGGGCTAACATGAGACTTAAGCAGCGTGGATATTTGTTCCTCAACGAAGTATATGAAGCACTTGGTATGAGAGGTTCTGCTGAGGGACAGATAGTTGGTTGGACTGACCATGGAGAAGATCAGTATGTGTCTCTTGGAATAGATGATATTATTGCAAAGATGAAAATCAGAGATCCGTTTGATGATATGTCGAGTCGCCATCATAGAGCCGAGTCTTATATTCTTGACTTTAATGTAGATGGTCCTATTTATACAAATTGTGACTACACTGCAAAAGGAGCAAATGTATGATTCTTAAGTTCAAACGAGCAAAATCTCTGTTTGAAACTTTAAGCGATATTCTTAAATCCGAAAGGGGTGCTACTATTCTTGGTAGTGCCCTTATCGGTGCTAGTTTCTGTTCAGGGATAGCAATTATTGCAACAAGAAAAGGAGTAAATCAAAATGAACAGCACAATTAAACTTATACTTGCATTTGCAGGCGGAATCGTTGCTGGAGGAGCAGCAATGTGGTATTACAATAGGAAAAAGATAGACGAATACCGAGAAGTTCTTGAGACCGAAAATAAATGCCTTAAAGAGTATGTCGACGAGCTTGAGAAGGAACTTGATATCGGCAAAAAGAAAGAAGAGGAAGAAATGACAAAGTTTCACAAAGAAATAGAGAGAATTCGGAATCTTCAGGGAGTGTATACTCCTATGTTTATCAATGATACGGTAGGACGTCATAACGATGATGACGAAGAAGACGAAGATGATGAATCTGAAGATCTTTCTGAATGTGAACTGGCTCCTGTTTTCGAAGAAAATGAAGAGCCCCATAAAGAAACTGACCCGTATGTTATAACGATTGATAAATTTGGTGAAGACGACTACGAGACTGAGTCACTCACTATGTACGGCGACGGGTCAATTCTTAATGAAGATGAAATAGAACTCGACAGTGAAGAGATAAATGATAACCTTGGTATGCGAAATCTTATGGACATGGGCGAAGATGGAGTCTTTACCAAGTATATTCGTAATGAAAATACTCATACAGATTATGAGATTGTTTACGATTATAGACGTTATCATGACGATGATTAATGAATATATTTGATAGTTACAAAGAATGGCTTCTTAGTTTAATACCGTATCAAAGTATATCCGCTGAAAAGTATACAAAACTTATAAACCATCTCCATTCAAAAGAATTTGAGTGGGTCATAGACATGGATAAGAATCGAGCAATAGATGGCATCAGTCTTAGATATAGATTCGCTTGGAACAAAAATGTTGGTTATGAAGAAATTGATATTTCTTTTGACGGCGTTCCTTGTAGTATATTTGAGATGATGGTTGCTCTAGCAAAAAGATGCGAAGAAAACATCATGCTTGATTCTGACTATGGTGACAGAACTGGATATTGGTTCTGGGAAATGGTCGCCAACATGCATCTCGGACGTTATGACGATGATAACTATGATGCAGAAGAAGTGGAAGAGATTCTTGATAGAATGCTTTTTCGTTTATATTCTCCTAATGGAGATGGAGGTTTGTTTACTGTAAACAACGGAAAAGATATGCGAAGAGAGGAGATTTGGTGCCAGCTCATGGGGCATCTTCACGAGATATTAAATTAAGGAGACATTCAGATGTTAAACAGACATAGAATCAAAATGAAAGGAGTGAATTATGAGTGTTTGACTTTGTAAGAATAAACAAAAAACTTACTAAGAACGGTCAATATGAAATATATCCGACTTTCATAGCTCGTAAAAGCTCCGATTTGATGATTCGAGGAGGAGACTTTTATGCTGTTTGGATAGAAGAGCTTGGCCTTTGGTCTACAGACGAAGAGGATGCCCTTAAGATAATTGACAACGAAATTGAACGAATTGCCAATGAATGTGGGGGTATTCCTCTTTGTACTTGGAATGGGGACAGCAAGATAATTGACAAATGGCATTATTATTGTTCAAAGCAGCTTCGTGATAATTTTCATTCTTTAAATGAAAATCTTGTATTTGCAAACTCGCCAACAAAGAAAGAAGATTATGCATCAAAGAAACTTCCGTATTCTCTTAGTAAAGGTAGTATAAGTTCTTTTGATAAACTCATTTCTGTGTTATATTCTCCAGAAGAAAGACATAAAATTGAATGGGCTATCGGAGCTATAGTATCTGGTGACAGTAAAACTATACAAAAGTTTTTGGTGTTCTACGGAGCTGCAGGAACAGGTAAATCAACAATATTGAATATAATACAGAAATTATTTGAAGGATACTGGGCAGTATTTGATGCTAAATCTCTTGGCTCTTCAAATGATAACTTTGCTCTTGAAGCATTCAGAGATAATCCTCTTGTTGCGATTCAGCAGGACGGTGATTTGTCAAGAATTGAAGATAACACTAGACTAAACAGTCTTGTATCTCATGAAAGTATGACCGTGAATGAGAAATTCAAAAAAGCATACGGAATGAGATTTAACAGTTTTCTTCTGATGGGCACTAATAAGCCAGTCAAAATAACCGATGCTAGGTCTGGTCTTATACGAAGACTTATTGATGTTTCGCCTACTGGAGATAAGATACCGAGAAAGGAATATAACAAACTAGTATCTGATATAGACTTTGAACTTGGAGCAATTGCAGAACATTGTCTTCAGGTTTATAAAGAAAATCCGAACTATTACGATGATTATATTCCTGCAAATATGATGGGAGCTTCGAATGACTTCTTTAACTTCATTGATGAGTATTATATTCAGTTTAAAAACGAAAAAGATACTACTCTTGGTCTTGCATGGGAAAGGTATAATGCATATGTCACAGATGCAAAAGTTCCTTATCCATTGACAAAAAGAGCATTCAAAGAGGAACTAAAAGCTTATTATCGAGATTACAAAGATAGAGGTTACGCAGAAAATGGAGAACGAGTACGTAATTTCTATACTGAATTCAGAACAGATAAATTCGAAAAGCAAGAAAAGCTTCCAAAGAATGATATTTACCAGATAGACTTTAAAGAGCAACCTTCCGTATTTGATTTGGATTGTTCAGAGTGTATTGCGCAGTACGCTACTGAAAACGAAACACCTAAATCAAAATGGGAGAATGTTACGACAAAATTAAAAGACCTTGATACTTCAAAGCTTCATTTTGTGAGAGTTCCGGAAAATCACATAGTGATTGACTTTGATATTAAGGATTCATCTGGTAATAAGTCATTTGAAATGAATTTAGCTGAGGCATCAAAATGGCCTAAAACTTATGCTGAACTTAGTAAAAGCGGAGCAGGAATACATCTTCATTATATTTATGACGGAGATGTTAGCAAGCTTAGTCGAGTTTATTCAGATGACATCGAAATTAAGGTATTCACGGGAAATAGTTCGCTTAGGAGGAGGTTATCAAAATGTAATGATTTACCTATAGCAACCATTAGTTCTGGATTACCTTTGAAAGGAGAAAAAGTGGTAAACTTTGATGGCATCAAAAATGAAAAACATTTAAGAGCCTTAATCAAGAAAAACTTAAACAAGGAAATACATCCAGGAACAAAACCTTCTGTAGACCTCATTTACAAAATTCTAGAAGATGCCTATAATTCTGGAATGCATTACGATGTTAGCGATATGGAAAATGCTGTCTTTACATTCGCATCAAAGAGCACAAATCATTCGGATTATTGTACTCGACTTGTAATGAAAATGAAGTTTAAATCTGAAGAGCCTTCTGAATCAGTAAACAATGACGATAAGCCTATTATATTTTATGATGTAGAGGTCTTTCCGAATTTGTTTGTTGTAGTTTGGAAGGCAAAAGGAGAAGGTAACAAAAAAGTCAGGATGATAAATCCTAAACCATGGGAGATAGAGCAGCTCTGTCAAAATAGACTTATTGGATTCAACTGCAGACGATATGACAATCATATGTTGTACGGATGTATGCTTGGATACAATAATGAACAACTCTATAAACTTTCTCAGTCAATCATAGGAGACCAGAAAAGTGCTTTCTTCAGTGAAGCATATAATATTAGTTATACTGATATTTATGACTTCTGTGCTACAAAACAGTCTCTTAAGAAATGGGAAATAGACCTTGGTATTCATCATCATGAACTTGGACTTCCTTGGGATAAACCTGTTCCTGAAAATATGTGGGAAACTGTTGCTGAATATTGTGAGGACGATGTTGATGCAACTGAAGCTACTTTCAATGCAAATCAGGGAGATTTCATGGCTCGTGAAATTCTGGCAGACTTAGCTGGAATGAGCGTTAATGATACTACAAATAGTCTTTCAACAAAGATTATATTTGGTAATAACAAGAAACCTCAAGATAAGTTTAATTACAGATTCATGGGCTGCGACGATGTTCCATCTGACCCAGAGAGTGATGACTTCAACAAATTCAACGACAAAAACCAGCCACTCTTTCCCGGGTATAAGTACGAAGCAAATAGGAGTACTTATAGAGGAGAAGATGTTGGAGAAGGTGGATATGTCTATGCTGAACCAGGAATATACTTTGACCTAGCACTTCTAGATATTCGAAGTATGCATCCGTCATCGATAATAGCAGAACAATTATTCGGTGAAGTATATACTAAACGTTTTGAAGATATTCTCAATGCACGTGTTGCAGTTAAGCATAAGGACTGGGATACAGCTAGAACTATACTTGACGGTGCACTTGCAAAGTATCTTACTGACGAAGCTATTGCTAGTGGAATAGCAAAGTCTCTTGCATATGCTCTAAAGATAGTTATTAACAGTATTTATGGTCTGACAGCTGCAAGATTTGATAATGCGTTTAGAGATAAACGCAACATTGATAATATTGTAGCAAAACGTGGAGCTCTCTTTATGGTAAATCTCAAGCATGAAGTTATGAAGAGAGGATTCAAAGTTGCTCATATCAAAACAGACTCAATCAAAATACCAAATGCTACTCCTGAAATCATAAAATTTGTTATGGACTATGGAGAAAAGTATGGATATTTCTTTGAGCATGAGGCAACGTATGAACGTATGTGCCTTGTTAATGATGCTGTCTACATTGCTAAGTTTGCAACGAAGGAATGGTGCGAAGAGCATTATGGATATTCTCCTGAAGAGAACGAAGAAGAAGGTGGAACTTGGACAGCAACTGGTGCTCAGTTCCAGCAGCCGTATGTCTTTAAGTATCTTTTCAGCAAAGAGCCAATTAAATTTCCTGATATTTGCGAAACAAAAGCAGTTCAGACATCTCTCTACCTTGACATGAACGAGAATCTTCCTGATGTAACAAATTGGGAACTTATAAGAGACCTCAGAATAGCAGAATCAGCAAATAAGAAACTTACAAAACGTGAAATGGATATTCTTGAACTTAATAGGACGTATTCAGATGAGGACATTCAAAATGAAATAGCAAAAGGACATGATTATCACTTTGTAGGAAAGATAGGATTGTTCTGTCCTATAAAACCAGGTCATGGAGGAGGAATACTTCTCAGAGAAAAAGATGGAAAGTATTATTCTGCTACAGGAGCAAAAGGATATCGTTGGATGGAATCAGAGATGGTTCAGCAACTTAAACTTGAGGACTCTATAGACAAGTCTTATTACACAAAACTTGTTGATGAAGCAGTCCATGATATTTCACAGTATGGAGATTTCGAGGCTTTTGCTTCGTGAGGAGGAATCAAAATGAAAATCTCAAAAGCTCGGTTGCAGGAGTATAAGGACATTAAACTAATAAACTTAGTTACAAAAATGTGCCTTACTTCTGCGACTTTAGCTTTACATGAAGAATTCGGTTTTGGAAGTGAACGTCTGAATAAATTTTCAGAACGTTTCACAAAAATAATGAATTCACATGCAAAAACTTATGATGACGTTGCATACGAAGCACTAATAAAACATGCTAAAGAATGTGGTGTCAATATTGAATTTGATTGAAAGGAATCAAAATGGAAAAGTGTAAATGGCCTGACGGAATAGAAATAAAACCTGACGGAGAAAATGAACTCGACCCGTGTATTTACAAAACAATTGAGAAATACGCAAATGTGACAGTTACTGTGTCTCGCTGTATAAAATGTGGACACATTGATATCTCTTGGAAAAAGCAAGAAGATACAATCGATTTACTTAAAGAAAATATTTAATTTAAAGGAGAAAATAACAATGGCTAACAGAGAAACACTTAAAATCGAGAATGCAAGACTTATGTTCAAGAACTTTTCAGGAAAGGCATCTCAGTTTAATCGTGAAGGTAACAGAAACTTCGCAGTACGTATTAGCGACCATGAAACAGCTGAGGCAATGAGGAAGGACGGTTGGAACGTAAAGGCTCTTAAGCCTCGTGAAGAAGGAGATGAGCCCACATATTACATCACTGTGAATGTTAACTTCAATGCGTTTCCTCCGAATGTATACAGAATTGCTGGTAAAATGAAGACTCTTCTCAATGAGGAGACTGTCGGAATTCTTGACAGAGACGAGATTGTTTGTGCTGACCTTATTATCTCTCCGTACAGATGGGAAATAGGAACTAATTCAGGAATCAAGGGATATCTCAAAGCAGCATATGTTACTGTCGAAGAAGATGAATTCGCGTCTAAGTACGGAATATACGACGACTTCACTAATGATGAGGAGGTTCCTTTCTAATGTGCGAAGGATATTCTAATCATTTAAACAAAATAAATGTCAAGTGGAACGGTGCCGATATTAAATACGTTGTTAATGATATTTCTTCAGAAGAGTATCTAAAAGTCTTAAGACAATATTCGTCTGACGTTGAGTTCCGTACAGGAATAAAGAAAGTAATTTTCAATGGTCCTGCAACAATAGTAATATGGGTAGACGGAAGCAAGACGGTTGTTAAATGTGCTGAAGGAGATGGATATTCTAAGTTTTCTGGTCTTGCTATTGCTATGTGCAAGCGAATGTATGGTACAGACTTCAAAAGGATATTCAACCACTTCATTCCTAAAGAGGAAACAGAATGCCATTCCTCAGAGACTACCAATTCGAAGCAGTAAATAAGCTTAAAAACGGTAATATTCTTTGTGGTGGGGTCGGTGCTGGTAAATCTCGTACCGGCCTCTACTATTATTTCAAAGAACAAGGAGGATTCATAGATGATGGACAGTACATCAAAATGAATAATCCTAAAGACCTATATATCATAACAACAGCAAAAAAGCGTGATAGTCAAGAATGGGAACTTGAAATGGCTCCTTACTTGATTAGAAACTATGATATTACAGTTGTTGTAGATTCTTGGAATAATATTCAGAAGTACGTAGGAATTCAAAATGCTTTCTTCTTATTTGATGAGCAAAGGGTTGTCGGAAAAGGTGCTTGGGTAAAGGCTTTTCTAAAAATCACTAAATCAAATGAATGGATATTGCTAACTGCAACTCCGGGAGACAGCTATTATGACTACGTTCCAGTATTTCTTGCAAATGGATATTACCGTAACCGTACTGAATTCGAGAGGGAGCATTGCGTATTTAACCCATATACAAAATTCAAGCAAATACAAAGATACGTAAGCACTGCTCGACTTGAACGATTGAGAAGAGCTGTTTTAGTCCAAATGAACTACCATCATGACATTAACATTCATAAAGAAACTGTGTTAGTAGACTATGATAAGATTCTTTATAAAGATGTTTTAAAACGTCGATGGAACATTTGGGAAGATAAACCTTTTCAAAATGCTTCTGAATTGTGCTATGGTTTACGAAAAATCACGAATTCTTCTGAAGATAGAGCTGAGGAAGTTCAGAAGATTGTAGCAAAGCATCAAAAAGTAATTATATTCTATAGCTTTGACTATGAACTTGATATCCTCAAATCTATTGACTATGGACCTGGATTTGAAATAGGTGAATTAAATGGTCACCAACATAATCCTGTTCCTGATGGAGAAAGGTGGGTTTACTTAGTAAATTATACTGCCGGTGCAGAGGCATGGAATTGCATCAAGACAAATGCAATGATATTCTATTCTCTTAACTACTCATATAAAACTATGACACAGGCAGCAGGACGAATAGACCGTATGAATACGCCTTATACAGATTTGTACTATTATTACTTAAGAAGCTACTCAAGTATTGATATTGCAATTAGTAGGGCGTTATCGACAAAAAAAGACTTTAACATGAGAGGATTCACTTCTCTGTTTAGTCAAAATAAACAATGAGGTAAAAACCAATGATATTTAAGCTAAAACTAATGGCTATGGCATCTGTAGGCTTCATGTCGCTTTCTACAGCTCTCTCTGGCATACATTATCTTGTATGGGGTACATCTATGCCAGTAGAAACAAACATGCCTAGAATCGAAGAATATGGGCCTTGTGAGCGGTCTGAGAAGGATATATTTTATCCAGATTTGAAAACTATGAGCAAACCAGAGCATATAGAAAACCTTGAAGACCACTTTGAAATGACTATTAGCAATCTTTATTCTATGGCACAGTTTGAGGAAGAAGAATACTACGAGGAGGAAATAATCGAACGAGAACTTACTATTGACCCAGAATACATAAAATCAAAATACCCTAAAGCTATAAAATATATAGCTCAGTGTCTTTGGGGAGAATGCAGAGGAGCTGTGCCAATGCATAAAGCTGCTGTTGTATGGTGTATTCTTAATCGCGTAGATTCATGGGGAGGAAGTGGAGAAAAAGCTATTATAGATACCATAACTGCAAAAAACCAATTCACTGGCTGGCATAAGTGGAATCCTGTATGGAAAAATCTCGAAGAAGTTGCTATAGACGTATTAGGACGTTGGGAGCTTGAAAAACTTGGAGAAACAAATGTCGGAAGAGTCTTGCCTAAAGGATATTGTTGGTTCTTAGGATATGGTGGTGTGAATCATTTCAGAAATGCGTATAGAAATGGAAAAGAATGGGACTGGTCTCTTCCTAATCCGTACGCTTAAAGGAGAAATCAAAATGGAATATAAGAAATACAATTATAGAATTTGTAAATTCGGTCATAAATTCTTTTTCTTCCACAAGTTTATTCTTATTGACGATGAACTTTGGGCAATTGTTGAAACTCCAGGAGGAAAAATTAAGAGGCTTTCAACTTCAGGAATTGAGTTTTGTGACGATATTACGTCTGAATTGCTTGACATTAATTATGACCCTAAATCTTTTGATATTGTTATGGATTAATAACGCATATTTTACACCTCCTTTTATGAAGATAATTATTAAAGGAGGATTTAACTATGTTTAAATTCATTTCGAATCTTATAAAATATCGTAAAAGGGAGTTTGACAAAGTTCAAATTACTGACGCGACAATCAAAATGAGACATTTCAATCGAGATTTGCTCGACTTTGAGGAGTTAATAAAGCAAAAAGGAATTGCTAATATTGACCAAGTCAAGGAATTAGATATGATTATGTTCTCTGCTGAGGATGTTGCTCGTACTTTGGGCTTCGAATCCTATACTGATATGCGTAGGTATGAGATGAAAAACGGTGATATTCTGTAAATAATATCAAAATAAGCTATTGAGCTGGTGAAAAAGGACACCGGCTCTTAGCTTTTTAAATTAATTTTTAAAGGAGAAATCAAAATGGACCATATGAATAAAATATTTTTAGAAAGTGTAGGAACTTTCTTCGATTTTATAGGAACTGAATGGGGAGCAGTATATCTTATAGCTTCTATAGTGACTGTTTCTTCTATTATTGCAGCTATTTGGACCATTAATAGGGGCATAGCACGTAGTAAATTTGGATATTTTGTTCTAGCAGCATTGTATATGCTTATTGCATGGGGATTAATTCTGTATTGCAAGGATTTATATTCTTATTATCAGCTGCATTTGCTTGACGAATACATGACAGCATATTATAATAGCATTCAAAATATATTTAAAGAAATCTTTGGAGGTATACTCGGATGAAAAAGTTTGTTGAATTTGTTGGTGATGAAGAAATAACCGCTATAAAGAAGGCATCAAAATGGCTTTCTGATCATGATAACAATGATATTTCTATTAAAGAGATGGTCTCTGGACCTAATGGAAAATATTTGAGAATTTCTTATGAGGAGAAAAATAAAGATGCAGCCGAATGAATACAAAGAAGTAAATTATGCTAAATATTGTAAGACTTGTAAGTTTTTTGAGTCTAGAGAGAAAGATGACCCTTGCTTCGAATGTCTTACAACAAACATAAACTATCATTCTGAAAAACCTATTTTGTATGAGGAAGACAGTACTAAAACAAAGGAGAATCAAAATGGATAGCTTTTCAAAAGTAGTATTTGCGTTGGATGATAAGTAAGCAGAAAAAGGAAGATGAGAATAATGTTCTTGTATAACCCTATCGGAAAGACACTTGCAGAGGTACACAAAGATTGTGGCGGTAATATGGGTTGTTATTCTGTATTTGTTTTGCAAGACAAATACGACACAATAGGAAAACCACTTGATGAGGATTTTTCAATCGGTTTAATTTTGAAAAAGCACCCACAATATGCGAATTGCAAGGTCAAATATGAAAATGATTTTTATGGCACAACTATATTGCGAGTAGAAAAAGGCGGTGAGGAGTGATGAAGGAATTAACAGAAATATTGCGTTTATTGGCAAAAGCGATTGAGCAGAACACAGTAAACACATATCAAGAACAAGGGAGTGCTGCCGCAGATGTTGTCTTTCGTATTTTGGAAGATGCAGAAAAGAGAATTGATGCTTTAGACCACACAACCGAGAAAGGCGGTGAGCAGGAATGAATTTATCAGCAAAATGTAATTGTTGTGTTTGCGAGCCTGTATGCAAATGCAAAGAGGTTTATCAAAACGGCATTGAAGCTATTTTGAATGCAACAGTACCAAGCAAAAGAGAAGATGACAATGCTGGTTTTTGGAAAGTCAAAGATTGTCCGCATATTGAAGTTAGCATAAAGTGTCCGCATATGGTTACAGAGAGTGGAACAATTCGGAAAGGCGGTGAGGGGTGATGGCAAGATACATTGATGCGGACAGACTAATTGCTGACGGTTGGATGTTAGAAAGACACGGAATAAGCAATAAACTATTGCAAGTTATGAGTATAGCAGATGTACCAACCGAAGATGTTGAGGAAGTGAAGCATGGAAAGTGGGAAGAATGGTGGGACGATAATTATTTGTCTTATTGCCATAAATGCAGTGAGTGTGGGAGTTATCCTTTAACAAAAGAGGAAACCATGCACGATGAAGTGTTAAGTAATTTTTGCCCTAACTGTGGAACAAAAATGGACGGCACACAAAAAGAAAGAGGTGCAGACAATCCGAAAATCACTTGTTTGAATTGTAAGCACCTTATGTTTTCCGATATGTATGGAGAATGTAATAAACAATTAAAAATAGTCAATCCGAGCGACACTTGCGAATATGCAGAGCCAAAAGAAAAAGGTGGGGAGAAGTGAAAAAGACAGTAGTGTTTGATTTTGACGGAGTGATACACAGTTATACAAGTGGTTGGCAAGGCGAAAGCGTTATACCAGATTTGCCTGTTTTAGGCATAAAAGAAGCTATTTCAGAAATTAGAAAAGCGGGATATGAAGTTGTTGTGGTATCAACTCGTTGTGCCACAAACGAGGGTATTAAGGCGGTAAACAAGTATTTACTTGAAAATGGAATAGTTGTTGATCGAGTTTGCAAAGAAAAACCACCTGCTATTGTGTATATAGACGATAGGGCGATTTGTTTTGATGGCAAACCTCAAAATTTGCTTGATAAGATTAACAAATTTAAGCCGTGGTATTTATAAGGCGGTGATTAAGTGGAGAACATAGAGAAGTGCGAATATTATGATGCAGAATTGGATTGTTGCAAATATTTAAGCGATTGGTCGGATGCGATGCCGGTTCTTCAACCTTGTGTAGAAAGTCCTTGCGAAAAATACAGACCGAGAGAAGTTGGAGAAAAATGTCCTGTTTGCAAATATGATATTTCAATGTGTCAATGTATGTTTGGCGGCAGTGCTCATCCTGACCGTTCAAAAAGACGAGAGGTTGTCATAGACCACCTGTATTTGCTTTCACCAAAACAGATTGAGCATATTATCAACTTGCAACGAAGATGGCAAACATCTTATTGCGATGACGAGAAAAATCGAATTTTTAAAGAATTGAAAAACGGAAAGTAAAATAAAAAAAATGAAAGAAAGCTAGGAGAATCAAAATGGATAACAGCTTTTATGAATTATATAAATATATTTTAATAGAGTATATTTATATTTACAATGCTGTTGCTAATAAGCGTGTCAAACATTTGATGAATCACGGTAGGACAGAAAGAATAAGGAAGAAAAACCGGAACAGATTTTATTCTGAATGGAAATTATTTGTTAAAAGGAGAATTAAAAAGTGAGTGAGATGAAGATTGAGAATTGGTGTGGCTATGATATTCGCTTTATAAATATTAATGACGAATGGTGGGCTATACTGAAAGATATTTGTGATGCACTGAATCTTAGAACAAATGACGTTTGTCAGAGACTTGACCCAGTTGAAATGTTAACTAAGGTTAGAGTAGCAGAAGCTGATACCGTTTTAAACGGTGTTACCTTTTCAACAAGACCTAATGGTGCAAGAAAAACGCATGACATGATAGCTATAAATGAACTTGGAATATATGAGGCACTCTTTGCAAGCAGACGTCTTGAAGCTAGAAAGTTCAGACGATGGGCTGGAAGCGTTATGCAGAAACTTAGACAACGTGTTGGACTGCAGCAGTACGAAGTTATGCAAATGACTGACCCTAAAGTTCAGGAAGAAATTGACTGGATTCTTGATAGCCTGTATTGGGACGATGAGAAAAAATGCGTTATGCAGTCTGTGACTGTTCAGGGTGGAGACGTAATCCAGAAGGAGTTCATATGATAGATTGTTGTAAAGGATGTATTCCTCCAGAGCGTCATCCTGGTTGTCATAGTACTTGTGAGGAATATTTAAGACAACATAAAAAGCATAATCAGGAGAGAGAAGAAAGATACCAAATGAGAAAAATAGATTGGGATTTTGAGGATTATGTTGTCAAAGATTGTGCTAAAAATAGGACAAAAAGAAAGGTAAAATTTAGAAAAAATTATAACGAAGACTGAAAAATTATGGGACAAAAATTTTTTATGGGACAAAAAAAAGTGGGCTTTTTTAAAAAACTAAAAAAGTGCCATTTTTTATGCGAAAAAAAGTGGGCTTTTGTCCCATTTTTGTCCCGTATTTTGTCCCATAAAAATTGGTAAAAAATGGTAAAAATAGCCTAAAAAAGGGCTAAAAATGGGTCAAAATGGCCATTTTTAAGGGTTTTTTGGTCATTTTTGAGGCAATTTTGAGTTTATGGGACAAAAGGACAATTATTTACAATATTTAAAATAAAATGTTATTTATATATATATGTATATAAATGTATAATATATATATAATATAGCAAAATTTTTGTCCTATTGTCCCATAGCAATTTTTAGGAGGAAAATATGAAAAAAGATGAACTAATGTGCAAGCATGATATTACGTTTGATATTCTAATGAATAATTTAAAAATATCATATCCAAAGTTATATGAGACTATAGAATACGCATATGTATATCCTGTAGGTTGTTTGACGTTTATGGATTATTATGGTAATAAATACTTGTATAATGATGTCAAAAATAAAATACGTAGATTACCTAATATCAGTGAGTGTTTAACTAATGAATTTCTATTAAAAGATTTTGCAGAGAGATTCGAAATGTATATGCATTATAGAGGATATAATCTGACTAAGTTAGCACAAGCTACAGGAATAGCACAACCTAATATAAGTAATTATGTAAATGGAAATACTATGCCGAGTGTTCTTACTTTGAAAAAGTTTGCAGCTATTCTAAAATGCAGAGTCGACGATTTAATTTATACTGATATTTTTGAGGAGTGATATTTTATGATGGCTATTATTGGAGTATTATTGATGTTCGCAGGTCTTGTTAAAGGAATAGAATCCATAGCAATTTGCGGAGCAATAATTATGTCTGCTGGATATTTGGGAATAGTTCTTCGCAAATAATACGCATTCTCTTATGAGAAAATATTAAGGAGGTAATCTGTTATGTGGATTACAAAATTACTGGTTTTAAAAATCGATAAATATGACAAAAAAATCATGGACAAAATTTCTGATGAAACTGTCTCAGACAAAGATGTCTTTAAAAAGGCATTTCTTGTTGGGTGTCTCGAAGGAATAGTCGATGGCTGTCTTATTGTCGGAGCTATTCAAACAGTTAAAGCAATTACAGGAACCATAAAATTGATTACTAAAAAGTAAATCTTAAAGCTACTGAGCTTATGATATATTCATAGGCTCTTAGCTTTTTAATTTTAAGGAGGAAATTTAATTATGGATTCAAATGCAAATAATTATGAAAATATGTACACTAATCTAGCTTCAAAATATACAAAGCTTGTCAACCATCTTCTCGGTCCTGATTGGTACTCTTTATATTGGAATGCCGACGATATTCAAGAGGAAGCTCTTCAAAATATTATGAGAATTTATAAAGGAGTAGAAGAAAACAAAATAAACAGATGGAGAAGGACTCATAAAAGATGTGATTTTTGTAAAAATTTAAAATATCTGGATAGTCCTTGTGGAGGTAGCTGTTTTATTTGTAAAGCGAAAAACAAAATTATAAAAAACACAAAAATTCATAGGTTGTGCGGGTTATTTGAACTTAATTATAATTTTTAAGGAGGAAACTTAATTATGAATTCAAATGATATTGAAATAGCAATAATGAGTCATCTTAGCAATTGGACAGAAATTGATAATGTGAAAGGATATTATCAATATGTTGTTGATGAAAAGGCTGCTTACGAGATAATTGTTACTAGTAAAAGATTCGGTGAAAATGATATGCAAGCCATAGCTAACGCGTACATGGTAATGGAGTTTGCCCTTCCTAAGAGAAAACCAATGTTTACTAGAGAGCCCATAGCTATTGGCAGAACAGTCGAGGAGTGTCTGGAGAAAGTTGTTAAAGATTATAAGGAGAATATGAAATGAGTATACTTTTATTTATATTACTCGGAGTTTACACTAAAGCCGGAGCAGCTTATTGGATATGCTTTGGCTGGTATTCACTTTGTCAGGTTATTAAAATTATATGGAGGATAAAAAATGATTGAAATTGAAAATGTCGAAGTAATGGGCTGGGAACATGCTATTAGAGGTATGCGCAACCCGATGAATTCATGGGAGAAGAGCGATAGTGGTTTAACATGCTCGCAGAATAAGAATAATATTTGTGATGTCAATTGTACTGTAGATAATTATTGTAAACCACTTGATAAATATTTGATAGGTCCAAACGACCATGACCTCATGATGCGGCTTGCTAAGGCTGGTACTGATCATCGAAAATTTATGAGGATGATTACGGTTTATGCCACGATTACTGCACCTTTATATTGGTAAATTCTTTCTGCCAATGAAACACTTTTCCTAGTTATCACTAGGGGTCACGCGAAAATAACACTTCCTTTAATGAAAGGAAGTGAATAGAATGAGTAATTATGAAGACTTTAAAAATTTTCACGATGGACGGACAAAATATGCCATGGAACAAAAAGAATATTTGAAAGATCTTGAAAAAAAATTGAACGATTATCTTAGCGAATGGGATTTGGTTAGAGTTCCTATAAAATACGAATTTATTGATGAATTAACGGAAACGATCAAATACGAATGGCGTTATAGATTATATCTTTCAAAAATATACGAGATGTTAGGATTTGATAGTTTTATGGCAAATGAATATTCCGGTTATTATTGGGAAAAAGATAAAGACGGAAATATTACCTATTATGGTAAACAATAAAGAGTATAAGAGCTTGATTAATTTCAGGCTCTTTTCTCTTTTATATTTTAGTGTGGCTAACGGGGAACCACCCATTGGAATCCCGTGGGAAACATTTCAAAAATTCGAGAAAAACACATCTTCTCTTATGAGAGAAAGATTTATTACAGACAATAAATAAGGGTTTTACCTATACAGGATACATTGGGCTAACCCTTCTACGATAGTAGATAGCTGTAATAATGTCCTGGTTCTCTTTTTATTTTTTTTTTTGAAATGAACTTGTAGAGACTATCCCCTATGTCTTATGGGCGGGGGAGTAGGGCTACTATTGATACGTAGCTGGGTTTTAGGAAACTAAGCCCATGAAAACCGAAATGGTGTCCTATGATATTTTATCATAGTAAAAGATAGTCCATTAATGGGAAAGAATTTGATACATATCGTGTAGGGGTTGAGAAGAATTCTTGCTCAACTATGCACAAGATTCATTCAAAGGAGTTTACGCTGGATGATTTCAGTCATGAGCATTTAATTTCAAGAGAAAAACCTTTAATCAAATATACACCTGGTACAGATGTTGAAGAGCCTCCTAATGCTATATGGCTTATACATCGCACAATTCAGACACTCAATCAATACCGAAACTTATATTTGCAAACAAAAGACAAGAAATACTGGTGGCAGATGATCCAGCTTCTTCCGAGCAGCTATAACCAAAAACGGACTGTTATGCTGAATTACGAGGTTCTGGCGAATATTTATAAGAGCAGAAAAGGTCATCGTTTAGACGAATGGAAAACAATGCTTGACTGGATAGAAGAACTTCCTTACGCAGAGCTAATAACCGGAGGTAAATAAAGTGTGGAAACAATATTCTGAAAAATATGAAGCTTCGACTGATGGCCACATAAGGAATATAAAAACAAAAAGGGTTCTTCATGAATTTATTGGAAAGGATGGATATTTACGAACTCAATTTGATGGAAAATCTAGACTTGTTCATCGTGTTATTGCACAAACATTTTTGGATAATCCTCATGAGTTGCCAGAAGTTAACCATATAAATGGCTGTAAATCGGACAATTCTGTGTCTAATCTAGAATATTGTACTCGAAATTACAATCTTCGTCATGCATACGAGCAAGGTCTCAGAAACGCTAAACGAACCAATAATGCTAGATGTAAATTATCCGAAAATGATGTTGCTTACATAAAGAAAAATTATATTAAAGGAGATAAACAATACGGAGCAATTCCTTTGGCTAAACATTTTGGAGTAGCGCAACAAACTATATGTGCAGTTGTTAGCGGACAAAATTGGAAGGAGTGATACACGAATGAAATTTTCATGCAATCGGTTCGCTATTATCCTGCACATGTTCAATGAGTGCAAACGGTATATTTGTTTTGATTTTGAAAGGAGAAATAATTATGTATGGAACAAAAGAAACTATTTGCAGTAATTGCGAGCATTTATGTGTCTGTAAGTATAAAGACGAGTTACTGTCCAAAGTTAAATCTGTAGATGAAATAATGAAAAACAGTAGAATTTCATGTAAATTTGTTTGCCCTGATTATTTTGAAAAGAATACTATTAGAATAAGAAATGTAGAGGAGTGATAATTATGAAAAAATTTGTATGCATCTTTTTAGCTTTATATATTTTGTTGATATTTTCCGGATGTTCTGAAGCAGATAAAGTAAATTCCAATTTGAGTAAACAGGCTGACTATTTTGAATGCGAACGAAGGATCACAGTTTATAATGCTCGTACTGATACCATAATTCTAGAAGCTGAAGGATATATGAGCATATCCAATAATAGTAAAAACGAATTAGTGGTTACAGTCAAAACTGGTCCGAAAGAGTATAAGAAAAATTACATATATTTAAATGCATATACGTTGTATGTCGTGGAGGATATAACTGGAACGCATACTGATCCTTATCACTATAAGATGTATTTCCATACAGAATTTCCTATTGACGTAGAAACAAAGCCTTAAGGCTTTCGCTTAAAATACATGTTGTATTATGAAGAAAAAGAAATATAGTTAGTGGAACGTAAGCGAAACTTGAAGTAACCGAGACTATCAATAGAGATGACCGGAGAGGTAAATATCGGACGCTATATTATAAAGAGAGTGAGGGTTAAACCCGAAGGCGAAATTTAACTTATTTAATATAAGTTGCTAGTGAACCTATTCTAGCCACTCTCTTTATCTTTTTCGCTTAATATTCACGCTACTTTATGGAAAGGAGTTGATACATATGTCAGAGAAAACAACAAAATGGATTGCAATAGCATTGACTGCACTTGGAGCAGCTGCGTCCTTTATAGGAGGTCGCATCTCGGATAAGAGCAGTGAGGCTAAGCGTTCTAAAGATGCTGAAAAGTATCTCGACAAAAAGTTCGACGAATACATTAAAAACAAAGATTAAAAGAAAGGAGAAAGAGCTGGTGTTTATACATCGGCTCTTAACTTTATCAAAATGGAATTCGTACTGATATTTGTTATAGGAATATGTTTCGGATTATTCTTTGGAATTTGTGGAATGAAAGCTATTTCAATCAATAAACCGAATGCAATATTTCATATGACAGAAATTGACAATGATATTGAAAGTTGGATTGAATTTGAAGATGACCCAACATTCTTTAAAGATGGAGAAGAGATATCTGTGATTGTCAAAAAGGAGAAGTCAAAATGATTAAAGATTCTGGAGATAGAACAGAATTTGAATCTGGAGCAGTAAGAGATTGCGCTGAAGGAAAAGGAAGATGTGACCTTGTTCCGATTAAAGCTTTTTATGGAATGACAGGAAGTGTCGATAAGATTCTTTGGCAACTTGGCTGTTTTCAGGAAGATAAAGATCCTTATGATCTAGAAATTATTTTTAATGAATTTGTGTCAATATATTTTAAAAGTAAGTATGACGCTTTTCTTGAACTCGCTGTTCACTTCGAAGAAGGAGCTAAGAAGTATTCAGATAATAACTGGAAGAAAGGAATTCCGGTTGAAAGATATTTAGACTCAGCTGTAAGACATTATTGCAAGTTTAGAAGAGGAGATACAGATGAACGTCATGATAGAGCATTTCTTTGGAATATTCTTTGTTGCTATTGGACGATGACATGTAAAGAAGAATAGTCGTATCAATTACACATCCTTTTATGAAGGAGAGTGATATTCAATGAAAAGATATTCTAATAGAAAGAAAAGAATGATTAAGCAAAAAATAGCAGGGCTTATACTTATGTTGATAGGAGTAATACCTTCAATCATATTTAAAGATATTACAGATTTAACATATTTAGTAGCTTTGATACCTTTGGGGTTGTTCTTTATATTTACTAGAAATTGCTATTGGATAGACTAAAAAAATATTAGGGATTGTTACACAGTCCCTTTTATTTTTTCAAAGTATAATTGCTACTCGCGCAAAAAACACGCTCTGTTATGGAGAGGAAATAGATATTCAACTTTGGATGCTATTTCTATTATTTTTTGAGGAGGAAATCAAAATGGGAAGACTACTTGAAAGTGCTTTCCAAAAGGAGGTTATTGATGAAATCAAAATAATGTTTCCCGGATGCATTGCTATTAAGAATGATTCGAGTTACATTCAAGGATTTCCAGATTGGACCATCTTATGGAAAGACAAATGGGCTGTTTTAGAAGCTAAAAGAGATTTGAATTCTAATTATCAGCCTAATCAGGAATATTATATTTCTGAGCTAAACAAAATGTCATTTGCGAGAATGATATGCCCTGAAAATAAGGAGGAAGTATTAAATGAACTTTATACAGCATTCAGAGCTTAGAGAACAACATGCACTGTTCGGAGCAAGTCAGTTTCATTGGTTGAATTATGATTCTAATAAATTAAAAGAATACTATTTCAAAATGATGGCTAAGCAAAGAGGAACAGAGTTACATGCATTTGCAGCTCAGTGTATAAAGCTTGGTCAGAAATTACCAAAATCAAAGCGAACATTAAACATGTATGTCAATGATGCTATAGGATTCAATATGACTCCTGAACAACCGCTTTGTTATTCAGCAAACTGCTTTGGAACAGCAGATGCTATTTCTTTTTTCAAAAATGTATTAAGAATTCATGACTTTAAGTCGGGCGTCATACCTGCTCATATGGAGCAGTTAATGATATATGCATCGCTCTTTTGCCTAGAGTATAATGTTAAGCCGACTTCTATAAGTAACATTGAATTGAGAATCTATCAAAATGATGAAATTCTTCAGCATAATCCAACATCTGAAGAAATAATTGCAATATGTGACAAAATTGTACTAGCAGATAAAATTATAACACAAATCAAAATGGAAGGAGTGTGATTGCTATGGCGTTCAACTTTGATGAACTTTATATGGATGATATATACTTTGACGATAATTTTCTTGCTCACTATGGAAAGAAGCATCGCTCAGGTAGATATCCTTGGGGTTCTGGCGAAAATCCGTATCAGCATCCATATCAGTCTAGTGGAGACTTTCTTACTAGAGTTGACACTTTAAAAGAAAAAGGATATTCTGAAAAAGAGATTTGCGAAATGATAGGCAAAGATCTTGGTTCAGAATTCAGCACGACAGAACTCCGTGCATATAAGTCTATAGCATTGGCAGAAAGATACAACAAAGTATATGCTGCTGATAAAGAACTCATAGACAAAGGAGTAACAAATCGAAGTGAACGAGCAAGAACACTTGGAATAAATGAGTCTACTCTTAGAGGAATCGAAGATGAAACAGCAAAAGCAAAAAGAAATGCCGTTGCAAATACTGTTGATTTTTTCAAACAGCAAGTTGCTGAGAAAAGATTTGTCGATATCGGAAAAGGCGTAGATGTTAGTTTAGGGCTTACAAGAGAAAAGATGGCTCAGGTTGAGTTAATACTTTCTGCAGAAGGATATACTGTAACAGGAGTAGGCGTTCCTCAGGGAAAGAAAGGTCATAATACAACTGTAACAATACTTGCAGATAAAGGTGCTAACATAAAAGAAGTGTACGATGATTTTTCAAAAATAAAATCTGTAGACAATTATATTTCTTATGATGATGGAGACACATTTAAACCAGCATTTGCAAAACCTGCTAGTCTTGACAGTAAAAGAGTAATGGTTAGATACGCGGATGATGTTGACAAGGATGGAATAAAAGGAATTGATAAAGATGGACTTGTCGAAATAAGAAGAAATGTTAAAGATCTTTCTTTGCAGGGAAAAGCTTATGGTCAGGTTCGAATTCTTGTTGATGGAACTCATTATATCAAAGGAATGGGAGTATACTCGGACGATCTTCCAGATGGAGTTGACATAGTTTTCAATACTAATAAATCTAAAGATGTTCCTATGCTCGGCCCAAAAGATCATACAGTTCTCAAAATAGCAAAAACCGATGCAAATGGAGAACTTCTTGACAATCCTTTTGGTTCATCTCTTAGAGAAAGAGGTGGACAGTATTATTACAAAGATAAAGATGGAAAAGAACATCTTAGTCCACTTAATGTCACAAGAGTTGAAGGAGACTGGAGTGACTGGAAAGATAGAGTCCCTTCGCAGTTTCTTTCAAAGCAAAATCTTAAACTTGCTAAACAGCAAATAAGTCTTTCAGAAAAAGATAAAGAAGATGAATTTAATGAAATAATGGAAGTAAACAATCCAGTAGTTAAAAAGAAACTTCTTCTTGCTTATGCAAGTAATTGTGATTCTGCTGCAGTTCATCTTTATGCAGCTGCTCTTCCTAGACAGAAGCATCAAGTAATATTTCCTATAAACACTTTAAAAGATAATGAAGTATACGCTCCTAATTATAAAGATGGAGAAGAAGTAGCTCTTATAAGGTATCCTCATGCTGGAACATTTGAAATACCAGTTCTTAAAGTAAATAATAAAAATAAAGTTGGACAGCAGATAATTGGTAAAAATGGTCTTGATGGAGTTGGAATAAACAGCAAAGTAGCTTCTATACTTTCTGGAGCTGACTTCGATGGTGATACTGTAATGGTTATTCCTAAGAATAATAAAAGTAATATATCTCATAGAGATCCTCTTAAAGATCTTGTTGGATTTGACCCTAAGGTTGAGTATCCTTATAGAGAAGGAATAAGAGTAATGAGCGAGGAAGCCAAGCAAAGATACATGGGTGTTGCTTCTAATCTTATAACTGATATGACTCTAAAAGGAGCTAATGATGCAGAGATGGCAAGAGCTGTTAAATACAGTATGGTTGTTATTGACGCACCTAAGCACAGGCTGGATTACAAAAGAGCAGAAACAGATCTTCAGATAGATGACTTGAAAAAGATATATCAGAAGCATGATGGAACTTATGGTGGAGCAACAACTATAATTTCTAGAGCAAAATCAAAAGTATATGTCCCAAAGACTAAAGGTTCAGCTAAGATTGACCCTGAAACAGGAGAAGAATATTATACTATTGCTCCTGATTCGGAAAGATTTTATACTCCTAAGTATAAAGAAGATAGCAAAAGTGGTAAATACAAAAAGGGAGACCCAATGCTTGATAAGTACGGGGTACCCAAGGTATTAGAGCGAACTAAGACTTCTACTAAAATGGCAGAAGCAAAGGATGCCCATACACTGGTAGCTAATCCGGATAATGATATGGAAAATCTGTATGCAGACTATGCAAACAAGCTTAAATCTATGGCTAATAGAGCACGTAAGGAATACCTGGCTACAGGAGGACTAGAATATGATCCTTCAGCAGCTAAGACCTATGCCAAGGAGGTATCATCCCTTAATAATAAGCTTAAAGAAGCTCGTCTTAATGCACCTAAAGAGCGTCAAGCTAATGCTATGGCAACAGCTGCTCTTCAAGCAAGAGAAAAGAGAGGAGAATCTATACCAGATGACAAGAGATCTAAGGAGTTTACAAAAGAACTTGTAAAAGCAAGACTTATTGTCGGTGCTAAACGGAAAGAAATAGAAATAACAGATAGAGAGTGGGCTGCTATTCAGGCTGGAGCAATAAGTAGTCAGCGTTTGAAAGACATATTGGATAAAGCTGATATAGATAAAGTAAAGAAGATGGCTACTCCAAGAAGAGATAATAGTTTGCGTCCGTCTCAGATTTCTATAATTAAAGCTATGGAACGTTCCGGTTATACAAATAGTGAGATTGCTAAGAGACTTGGTGTCTCGTCATCTACTGTTGTTAAATATTTGAAAGGAGATTAAGTGCTATGAATCCAGATAAAGAATTCGATGATTCTAAGTCAATTGGAAAAGACGTTCAGAAAGATGTTGATGTAATTAATGAGCACATTAATGAAAACAAAAGAGTTGTTGCTCTTACAACAATTGACAATCCTTATGATCCAATTGACAACTTTGATGAATGGTATGCTTTTGATGTGCAAAAAGGTTATAATTCTTGTGCTTATCTTGCAAGAATAGTTTCAGATTCAAATAAAATGATTGATGAAGAAATAAGAAAAGACACAGAAGAAGCAATTGATGAAATAATTAAATATGATTTCCTTGGAATATACAGAAAGGTAATCAGGGAATCAAAATGATAGTGGGGGAGGGTCTTCATTTTGAACACCCCCTCCTTTATCGCGGCGACCTTCCAAAATAACCCGGGGGTCAAAATGGCAGAAATGTTTTTAAAACAAAATCAGCCATAAACGAATTCTTATCTAATGCCGTAGGGCTAGAATGGGCAACTCACTCCTTTCTAATGGATTTAGCTTGTACTTCTCCTTTCAAGTTAAGCATAAAGTTCTTATCATTTTTTCCTCCTAATAAAAATCTCCTTAAAACTTAGCCCAAACTAACCCTACTGCACTAGATAAGAATTCAAAACAATATTAAAAGAAACAGAAAAGGAGAACAAACTATGAACTTAGTAGAATGTATTCATACAGATAGTCGCTGTTTCAAATGTTTTCAGCCAGCTAACCCTATTGGAATAGTTGTTCATTCAACTGGAGCTAATAATCCTTGGCTTAAGAGATATGTTCAGCCTTCAAAAAGTGATTCTAATAGGCAGGAGTTGCTTGGAATAATTGGAATTAATAAATACGGTAATCATTGGAATCGTGATATTACTAAAGCAGTTCACTATATGATAGGAAAGCTTTCAAATGGAAATGTCGCGACAGCAAAAACGCTTCCAACAAATATTTCTGCATGGGGAGTTGGAAAAGGAAAGAAAGGTTCATACAATTATGACCCTACTTCTCATATCCAGTTTGAGATTCTTGAAGATGGACTTAATGACAAAATCTATTTTACAAAGGTTTATAAAGAAGCGGTTGAGCTTTGTGCTCAGATTTGTAAACTTCATGGCTGGGATGAATCTGTAATAGTTTCTCACAAAGAATGCGCTGATAGAGGATATGGTTCGAAACATAAAGATCCAGAGCATTGGTTTACAAAGTTTGGTAAATCTATGAATGATTTTCGTAAAGATGTCCGAAAAGTTATGGACGGTCATTCTATAGACGAAGAGAACTACATCATCCACACAGTAGTTAAAGGAGACTCTCTGTGGAATATAGCAAAGAAATATCTTGGAAGTGGATTTAAGTATACGGAAATTAAGAAACTTAATGGCCTCACTTCCAATAAAATTTATTCTGGACAGAAACTCAAGATACCTCCGAAAAAGTAATTTTAGGAGATTGAAAGGAGGCGAAGGCGTCTATGAGAAAGTCCTCAAAAGTAAATGCTGATGTAGACCTTGGAAGACCAGCTTTGTCACCAGAAGCAAGAGACAACCAAATGATATCTCTTGCAGTAAACTTAGCTGAGAAACAGCTTATGGAAGGCACCGCCTCCTCACAGGTTATTACGCATTACCTTAAGCTCGCAGCTACAAGAGAGCGAGAAAGAATAGAAAAAGATATTCTTGAAGAACAGAAGAAGCTTATTGCGGCTAAAACAGAATCTCTTCAATCATCTAAAAGAATCGAAGAACTATATGCAAATGCTATTGAAGCTATGCATATGTATGGAGGTCACTCCAATGAATAATTTTCGTACTTATACTGAGCTTATCTCGTTTCCAACTTTTGAAGAACGATTCGAGTATCTAAAGCAAAATGGAAAAGTATGTGAAGATACATTTGCATTTGATCGTTATCTTAATCAGATATTTTACAATTCTCCAGAATGGAAACGCGTAAGACGAAATGTCATAGTTAGAGATAACGGATGCGATTTAGGTATTCCTGATAGAATAATAATGGGTAAGATAATAGTTCACCATATAAATAAAATTACAATTGACGATATTAAGAATAGAAATCCAGATATTCTTAATCCAGAGTATCTGATATGCGTGTCTCACATAACTCATAATGCTATTGAGTACGGAGATTCAAATCTTTTAATAAAAGAATACAAAGAACGTTCGCCAAACGATACATGTCCTTGGAAACGTTAAAAGAAAGGAGGATTCAAATGTTCACACTCAAGAAAGATATTCCTCAGCTGTATCAATGGGATAGCAATGTCAAACTTATTGTTGAAGATGACAGAATTAATCAAGTTCAGTTTTCTCAGAGATTTAGTCATACAGCAGTTTGTGTTAAAGTTGAGAATGGAGAATGCTTTATTCCTAATGAATTTCTTCAATCTTACTACGATATTTTTGCTTATGCATGTATAGTGGATAATGATGGACAGGTTTGTGAATTTTCGGAAATGTTTACTGTTTTTGCTAGACCTAAGCCAGACAATTATATATATACCCCTACAGAAATTATTACTTTTAAGCGTATAGAAGATGATCTGAATAAAAAGTTTGAGACCCTAGCAAAAGAAATAGAAGACGATATGAAAACTGCTGTAAGAACCAGACCTCAAGAACTTACAGAAGAAGAAAAATCTCAGGCTCGTAAAAATATAGGAGCTATCTCGTCAGAAGAAGATAGAGGAGCATATTATATTACAATCACTGAAGATGAAAATGGTTATATTTCAGACAGGACATTTGATGATATATCTCACGCAATTAATAACAATCTGTTTCCTTATATAATATATAATTTAAGTATATATCCCTTGATATCAATTGCAAACGAAACGCTTGTATTTGGCGGAATATTAGATAAATCTTTTACTGAAATAAAGATTGCGTCTGATAATAGTATAGCTATAAATAGTCATAACTATTCTCCAGATTGGGAAGCTCAGGAATATGATGACGGTTTTATTAAGAATCGTACTCATGGAAAAATAGTATATAAATGTGACACCAAAGAAAAAGTTCCTACTAGCATATCAGGATCAAGAGAACTCACAGACTCTCAAGAAACATATCTTCAGTCTATAGGAGCAAACACTGGATCTTCAAAAGAATTGTCATTTGTTCTTCCAGGGTATGATGTATTTTATGATAGAATGTCAAATGAGTATGACTATGACAATTATGAACCACCTAACGAAAGCAATACTAAAATTCAGATAGCCATTCAGGATTCTTCAGGAATTATTACTGTTAATCCTAGTTTTACTGTTAGTGAGATTAAAACTAACGATATTATTTACGGATGGTCATTTAATTTTACAGATGGTGGGTTTGCAGAAAATTATCTTAAGTGTATTGTTATGCTTCTTAAGAATGTTCCGTATAATGGGTACATTCGAAAAGGAATATGGCTTCCGAATTATACTGGGTCTCCGAAGAAGGGTTATGCTTGTAAGATAGAATATACGTGCATTAAAAAACTTGAAAAAGTATATATTCCAGATTTAGGAAATTCTTTGCCTGACGGAGGCACGACTGGTCAGGTTCTTACTAAGAACAGCGATGCCGACGGAGATGCAGGATGGAAGGATATAAGCGGTTACCTTTCTGAAAAGCTCGACAAAAACCAAGGCACCGCAAACTCCGGAAAGTTCCTCGGAATCGGGGCTGATGGTATCGTTCAGCCGATGACGGTGAAAGGTGACAAGGGTGAAAAAGGTGACAAGGGTGACAAGGGCGAGAAAGGCGAAAAAGGCGACACCGGGGCAACAGGTGCTGCCGGATCGCAGGGCGTTTCGGGAGTCTATGTCGGCTCCGGGGATATGCCTGCCGGATACAATGTGCAGATAGATCCTGACGGAGACTATCCGCTTTACGCTCCGGTCGAAAAAACATCGTCCATGACACAGGGGGTCGGAGTAGACTCCACCGGAAAGCTGTGGACAGCACCGGGCGGGGGAGGCACAACGACAGACGTTCCCTTTACGGATGACGGGAGCGGAAACATCTCGGTAAACGGCGCAAGTCAGACAGCTATTCGATATCTCAACAGCATGACGTTTCCGGGGCTTGACTACAAGTACGTAAATCCCATGAACGGGGGGACGTATGCAAGACCGTATGGGTTCTATGTAACTTCCGGTTCGCTTGTTGACGTTGTTGTGGCATCTGCACAGGTCGGATTCTACACGGCATATGTCAACCGCGCTGTAACGGACATACCGGCGGAAGCGGCTGCGGCAAGTTCTTCGCTTCGCGGCTTCATCTGCGTTTCACAGCTGAATGCCGGTTCGACAAAGTGCTATGCGTACATTGTGCTTATCGACCAGAATTCGAATTTCTACGTCCAGTATATACAGGACAATGTCGGCGGCGGATGGAAGCGGATGTATCCGTATGATACGGCAGAGACCGCAATAGCCGGGAAGGTTGACAAGTCACAGGGGACGGAAAATGCCGGAAAGCCGATGGTCGTCGGCGAGGACGGAAATGTTTCTGTCGGTTCATTCCCGACCGTTGACGGAACGCTTAACGGAAATTCGAACAATGCCGTACAAAACAGCGCGGTACAGCCTGCAATCGCAAACCTGCAAACACAGATAAATGAGACGAAGGAAGACGCGTCATCGGCTGTGACAATGGCGGGAAACGCGCAGTCTACAGCGGCAACCGCGCTTTCAACGGCAGAGGACGCGCAGACGGCGGCAGGAAGCAGTGTAAGCTACATGGTTGAGCAGAGCCTTGGGCTTGAGCAGAAAACGCGTGCAAGGCAGAACATCGGCGCGGCAAGCGCAGAGACGGCGGCACTTGCGTTGACATCGGTACAGTATGTGTCCGAACAGTCGCTGACGAACGCGCAGGAGAAACAGGCGCGGTACAACATATCGGCGAAGTACAACGGCGGCGGTCAGACGCTTGCAAGCAACATTACGTCTCTCAATTCCACAGCGACAGCAACGTTTGATGCGGACATATACAAGAACATATACGTTGAAGTGATACCGAAAACCGATTCCGGATACATCGGAACAACGATACCGATTGCGGCTCTGTCGACAACGGACAAGAGATATCAGCTGACTGATGAAGCAAATTACGTCAGCTTCAAGCTTAAGCTCTCGGCAAAGACCGGTATGGCTACGCTCACCTATTCAATGGCAACGAAAGCGCAGCCGACGGCACAGATCGTGTCGATAATGGCGATACCGTGACGGGAAGGAGAAAACATGACGGCAATACTTAAAGTAAAAGACGGGAACGGGAACGTTATCCCGATACAGGCGATAAAGGGCGAGAAGGGAGAAAAGGGCGACAAAGGCGATACCGGTGTACAAGGCCCACAGGGTATTCAGGGTGAAAAAGGCGAACCCGGTGCAAAGGGTGATGCGTTCACCTACGCTGATTTTACCGAAGAGCAGCTCTCTGCGCTGAAGGGACCGAAAGGCGACACCGGCGCAAAGGGTGATACGGGAGCGCAGGGCATACAGGGCGAAAAAGGTGATCCGTTTACCTATTCTGACTTCACATCTGCACAGCTTGAGGCTCTCAGAGGCCCTCAAGGCATTCAAGGTGAAAAGGGTGATCCCGGCCCTCAAGGCCCTAAAGGTGAGCCCACAGACGTTCAGCAGACAACAGGGCAAAGCACAAATGCTGTGATGTCACAGAAAGCTGTGACTGACGAAATTAATGCTCTAAAGGATGATTTAACTAATTTTTCATTAGGTATCCATACAGATGGATTGCTTTACATTTTCCACAAGGGCAAACCTATTGGCAGTGGTGTTTCCTTGCCAAGAGATCCAAACTGGGATGTTTATGGAAATGTGGACAGCGAAAACAACATCATTGTTATAGGCACTCTGGCTGATGGAACGTATACCGTAAAATACGAGATGGAGGACGGCACAACCATTGACATTGGCGAGCTGGTGCTTGACAACAATGTCTATTACCCCATCACCAACAACCTTACGAACTGCGTAAACAGCAACAGCGCAACGCAAGCGATTCAGGGCGAGAGTTATTCCGCTACTATTACAGCCAATGATGGATATGTATTGTCCTCTGTTGTGGTAACAATGGGTGGTACGGATATTTCCTCTACTGCGGTCAGCGGTGGCACGGTCAGTATTGCGAGTGTGACTGGTGATATTGTTATCACTGCGGTGGCAGAAGAAGCACAGGCAAGCTATACCAACCTACTCACTCTACCCGAAATAGGGTATAAGACAGGCTATCGTTTGAGTGTATCTTCTGGCGAAGCAGCGGAAGAAGGTTGCGAAGTTACAGGTTATATTCCGGTAACGATGAATGATGTTTTGCGAATTAAAAATATATCAACAGGTTCGGATGCCCATAATCTTATATTCTATTATGATAGTAGTAAAACGAGAATTGATTCTGACCACACAGACAAGATATTCACAATAGATGAAGGAAATGGTGTTTATTCTTCATCTTGGTATAGAAATATTGCAAAAACGGCATATATTCGATTTGGAAGTGAGAATATTGACGACACATCAATTGTTACAATCAATGAAGAAATCGTATAAGGCGGTGGTTTTATGATATATAAGTATAAACACTTTATACCACAAAACACTGCCCCCATAGGGGCAAAGAACATCGGCGTATATGACAGCACGAGCAAGAGGATTTGTACTATTCCACTTGGCAGATTGACACAGCCAACAAAAGAAAAATTGTATTCCTTCGGTGCTGTGAGTGATATTCATTTGATAAAGTCTGGGATTGTCTGGAAATGGTATCCTATCGAAAAATTCGATAGAGCCTTATCGCACTTCCAAGAAAATGGTTGTGTAATGTGCGTGGTATCAGGCGACCTTACACAAGGCGGTTATCGTTGGAATGACAAAGACGATGTGGATTTGACACAGATGGGTGCTTATCGAACTGTGTGCAATAAATACAGCGATTTGCCTGTGTACGAACTCGCTGGAAATCACGAAAGCATGTATAGCGTACCAATAACCAACAATTTGGATTTGTGGGAAACAGACACAGGTAAGAGAGATTTATCTTATACAGTAGAACAAGAAAATGATTTGTTTATTTTTCTTGGACAACCTACGGGTGGTACTGTCCTCGAAAGTTTACAATGGCTTTACGAAACGCTTGAAACCAATAGGAATAAAAGATGCTTCGTATTTATTCATCCGTGGTTGACTGATGACAGTGGAAACCCCTTAACTGCGTTGAAAAACAATGTATTTGCCATGTGGCAGAATAATACGGGTAATCGAAATCTTGAAGCTGTATTTAAGAATCTTATGTCTCATTACAAAAATACGGTACTCTTCCACGGGCATTCCCATTCAAAATTTGAAAATCAAGTAGTGGATAAATGTGCGAATTACACGGATAAAAACGGTTTCAAGTCTGTTCACATTCCGTCATCGTCAAGACCGAGGGATGTGGATGCGACAGGCACAGCTTCTGACAGCATAACGGAGAGTCAATGCTGTTTGGTGGACGTTTACGATGATTATATCGTCTTAAATGGCATTGGATTGACAGGTATTACATCTGCTGATGTAGCGTCTAAACAGTATCAGCCTATTCCCTTGGGTGTTTACAAGATTGATACGCCCATACAAACCATCGAAGCAAACACATTCACAGATAGTACAGGAACTATAACTATTTAACTAAATGAGACAATATCAAGTTGCTTTAGACGCTGGGAAAGTAACATATAACAAGCGTTACAATAATGGCTCTTTTGGTGCGACAAATGGTTTTGTATTAATTGATGTTGATGGATTAGACTTCGCTAATAAATCGAACTATATTGTCAAATTCTGGGGGAAAGAATTAGTGCGTCATTCTGGTATGGGCGTTTACGGACAGATTACGATCTAGCAGATTCTTGAGAAGTATCGGGAAGACGTAAAAAAAAGAATTAGGTCTTCCTATACCTAAAGTATCTGGGACGAAATATATTCCTCCTATGAAACTCATTAAAGGACGTAAATATTTTCAAAATAGCATTACTTATAAATGCACAGTAAGTAGCGGTATAGAAGTAAATAATGACCTTGCCTCTCTTGTTGGAATTTATGTAGTAATAGTAAATTCTTGAAGAAGGAGGTTAACGTCATGACTTCGATTATCGTTTCAATTATAACTGGTTTATTCACTGTCGTTGGTACAATAATTACTTGTTTAGCAACATCTAGGAAGACACATAATAGAATGGAAATTAATCAGGCAATATATGAAACAAAGATAGAAGAATTAACCAGAGAAGTTCGAGAGCATAATGGCTTTGCAAAGCGAATGCCCGTTGTTGAAAACAGACTGGATACTATTGAAAAAAAAATTGATAGACTCGAACATGTTAAATAAGGAGGTAATATATGGATAGCATCCTTCTAACTGTTAAGAAGGGTATAGGCATTGATCCTTCTTATGAAGCCTTTGATCCTGATATTATAATGCACATAAATTCAGTGCTATTTATTCTTACTCAGGAAGGAATTGGACCTAAAGAAGGCTTTAATATAACTGGACAGGATGAAACTTGGGAAGATTTTCTTGGAGAATCTAACACAAAATTATCAGCTGTACAGTCTTATGTAACTTTAAAAACTCGTCTTTTGTTTGACCCTCCACAGAGTGGGACATTGAATGAGCAAATTACGAAATTAATATCAGAATTGGAATGGAGGTTGTATTCAACTAACCCTTATTAATTAGGAGGTGAGAGACATGTTTTATGATGTTGATGAGATTTATCATTACGGAATAAAACGAAAATCAGGTCGGTATCCTTATGGCTCTGGAGACAAATGGGGAAAGAAAAAAAATGACCCCGGAAAAGATCAAAGAGTAAAAGTTAAAAAATCAAAAGAGGAAAAGAAACAGGCCAAGATCGACGAATCTAGAAGACGCAAAGATGAAAGTCGTGAAGCTTTTAGAAAGCGTATTCGAGGAAGCGACGATGCTGGACAGATAGCTAAAAACACAACATACTTTACAGATGAAGAGCTCAAACAGATAGCACAGAGAATGCAAAGTATAGCAGACATTAAAAAATTTAGTCCTGCAAAAGTTAACAAAGTTAAGAATTTCTTTAGTCATCTTGACAATGTTGCAAATTATGTTGGAACAGCTACTAAGCTGTACACAAATGTAATGAAAGCTGTTGGAGCTATAAGTGGAGATAATAGTAACGATAGTAGTAAGAAGAAAAAAAAAGAAAAAGAGTAATTAGGAGGAATTACTATGAGTTTATCTAATACTGCTGTGCCTAAATACTATGGGCAGTTTAGGGATGCAGTACTGCGGAATGAAATACCCGTATGCAGACATATTGCCCAAGAGATGCAGCGTATAGATGATCTTATAGCTAATCCCGGAGTATATTATAGTGACGATGCTGTTGAAGGTTATATTCGTTTTTGCGAAAATGAATTGACCTTAACCGATGGCTCGCCAATGAAGCTTCTTTTTACTTTTAAACTTTGGGCCGAACAAGTTTTTGGATGGTATTATGTCGTTGAACAGTCTGTTCCTGTTGTGGATAACAAAGGACGAACTTCACATTACATTACTAAAAGAACTTTTAAACGTCTTGTTAATAAACAGTATCTCATAGTCGGACGAGGTGCAGCAAAGTCTATGTATGGTTCTACGATACAAGCGTATGGTCTTACTGTCGACAATACTACAACTCAGCAGGTAGCAACGTCAATAACTATGAGTCAGGCAAACGAGATACTTCAGCCTATAAAGACTGCTATTACTAAATCCAGAGGTCCTCTTTTTAAGTTTCTTACAGAAGGTAGCCTACAGAATACAACTGGATCTAAAGCAAATAGAGTTAAGTTCGCAGCTACCAAAAAGGGTATCGAAAATTTTATAACTAATTCTATACTTGAAATTCGCCCTATGACGATTGATAAACTTCAGGGACGAAGAGACAAGTATGCCACAGTAGATGAATGGCTTTCAGGTGATATTCGAGAAGATGTTATAGGTGCTATTGAACAGGGTTCTTCTAAGAATGATGACTATTTAATTATAGCTATGAGTTCAGAAGGTACAGTTAGAAATGGTGCCGGTGATACAATCAAAATGGAGCTTGAAAGCATACTCAAAGGTGATTATAGAAATCCGCATGTATCTATTTGGTGGTACAATCTTGATGACAAAAGTGAAGTTGGGAACCCTGCTATGTGGGTCAAAGCAAATCCTAATCTTGGTTATACTGTAAAATATGAGACCTATCAGCTGGATGTAGAAAGAGCCGAAAAAGCACCTTCAACAGCAAATGATATTCTTGCTAAGAGATTTGGAATACCTTCTGAAGGCTACACATACTTCTTCCCATATGAAGAAACTATTTGCCATCCAAAGAGAGAATATTGGCAGATGCCTTGTGCTATGGGTGCAGACCTTTCCCAAGGAAACGACTTTTGTTCGTTTACATTTCTATTTCCTCTTCCCCATGGAGGATTTGGAATTAAAACTCGAAATTATATTTCTAGTTTTACACTCGGAAAACTTCCTTCAGCGATGCGTCTTAAATATGATGAATTTATGAATGAAGGAACCTTAGTAGTTCTTGAAGGAACTATCATTGATATGATGGAAGTTTATGATGACCTCGATGCTCATATTAACAAATGGGGATATGATGTACGATGCTTTGGTTACGACCCATATAATGCTCAGAAATTTGTAGAGCGTTGGGAACAGGAAAACGGTCCCTTTGGAGTACAAAAAGTTATTCAGGGAAGAAAGACTGAGTCTGTTCCTCTTGGAGAACTTAAAGCATTGTCAGAAGAAAGAAAATTACTGTTCGATGAGTCAATTATGACTTTTGCAATGGGAAATTGTATTGTCCTTGAAGACGTTAATGGCAACAGAATGCTCTGTAAGAAACGTTATGAGGCAAAGATAGATCCCGTGGCGTCTCTCATGGATGCATTCGTTGCGTATAAGAATAATGTTGACTCATTCTAATCTTTCGGAAAGGAGGTAATTTTCAAAATGGGTTTATTTGACCGCATTAAAAGAGGTTGGAATGCTTTTAAAGATGATGAAGAACAGCCTGCAATACCTTTTAGGTATAGTGAAGGTAGTTCATATCGTCCTGATAAGCTTAGAACCTTTGTAGCAAATGAACGTACTACTATTTCCTCCATTATAAACCGTATTTCAGTAGATGCATCTTTAATTACAATTAATCATGTTCAACTTGATGATAATGGACGGTTTAAAGAAATTATTAATTCGGGTCTGAATAGATGTTTTAATCTTTCTGCTAACATAGATCAGCCAGGAAGAGCATTTATCGAAGACGCAGTTCTATCGATGCTTCAGGAAGGTGTTGTCGCTCTTGTCCCTATTGAGACAGATACTAAACCTAATAGTCCAGGTTCATATGATATACTGTCAATGAGAACAGGGAAAATTGTAGAGTGGTACCCAGATAGAGTAAAAGTAAATGTCTATGACGAGTTATGTGGTAAACGAAAAGACATTATTCTTCCTAAATGGAGAGTGGCTATTGTTGAGAATCCTTTTTATTCAATAATGAATGAACCGAATTCAACCCTTCAGCGTCTTACTCGTAAGCTGTCGCTCCTTGATATTATAGACGAGCAATCAAGTTCTGGTAAACTTGATCTTATTATTCAGTTACCTTATGTAATCAAATCTGATCTTCGTAAGAAACAGGCTGAAGAACGTCGCAAAGATATAACTGATCAGCTTGCAAATTCTAAGTATGGTATTGCGTATACTGATGGGACAGAGAAAATCACTCAGCTTAATCGTCCAGTAGAAAATAATCTTATGAATCAGGTTGAGTATTTAACCAATCTTATGTTTAGCCAGCTTGGTATAACTCAGAATATACTTGATGGGACAGCTTCAAGTGAAATAATGACGAACTACTATAGTAGAATAATAGAACCTATCGTGTCTATAATCGTCGATGAGGTAAATAGAAAGTTTATAACAGATACAGGAAGAACTCAAGGTAAATCCATTACGTTTTTTAGAGATCCGTTTAAGCTTGTTCCTATAGATAAGATAGCCACAATGGCTGACACATTTACTCGTAACGAAATAATGAGTTCTAACGAGATTAGACAGGTTATAGGTCTTAAACCTTCTTCAGATCCGTCTGCAGATCAGCTTAGAAACAAGAATCTTAATGCTTCTGAATCTGGTCCAGTAGCTACGGTTGATGGGGCTAATACGGAATCAGCATTTCAACAGGTCACTGCAGAAGATGTTAAAAATATGATTGATTCAATGTAATTATAGAAGAAAGGATTTTTCAAAATGAGTATAGAATACGATTTTTGTGGGTACTGTACGGCTAACAATATTAGATGCAGTGACGGTAGAGTTATAAAACCTGATGCATTTAAGGATTGTGATGGAAAAGTAGTACCTCTCGTTTGGAATCATCAGCATGATGATGTCCAGAACGTACTTGGTCATGCTCTTCTTGAGAATAGGCCTAAGGGTGTTTACGCTTATGCTAAATTCAATAAGACTCAGCGTGGCCAGGATGCAAAAGAAGGCGTTGAAAACGGTGATATTACCGCAATGTCAATATTTGCAAATCAGCTTCAGCATAATGGAAGCGATGTTGTTCACGGAATTATACGTGAAGTAAGCCTTGTTCTTGCAGGTGCTAACCCCGGAGCATATATCGAAGAGATATCACATTCCGATGACGGGTATAGTGATGCTGCTACTATATTTATAGATGAAGTAAATTGTGGACTTAGTCTTGAACATGCAGAAGAGGAAACAGAAGATACTAAAGAAGACTCTGCTGATTCTAATGATGAAGAGACTATAAAAGACATTATTGAGTCTATGAATGATAAGCAGAAGCAGATTGCATTTGCTCTTATAGCTAAGGCTATGAACGAGGCACGCGGAGGTGAAGAGGAAGAAGTTTCTCACGCTGAAGCAGATGAAACAGAAGAGGACGAGGACGAAGATATGTCTGCCGAAACAGTTCAGGACATCCTCGACTCTATGACAGAGAAGCAGAGGACTGCTCTCGAAGCTATCATCGGTGAAATTCTTTCTCATAGCGACACCGATGAAGAAACAGAAAATTCTATAAATGAAGGAGATAATACTGAAATGAAACACAATGTATTTGACGAAGAGACTCAGAAGAATGACGAAGTCCTCTCTCACTCTGAGATGATGGCTGTCATTAACGATGGTAAGAAGTACGGCTCGATGAAGGAGTCCGCACTTGCACATGGAATTGAGAATATAGACTACCTCTTCCCGGAGGCAAAGGCTGTTGATGCAGTTCCTCAGCTTATTTCTAGAGACCATGACTGGGTCACATATGTTATGAGTAATGTTGGGCATAGCCCGTTTAGCCGTATTAAGTCTGTTGAAGCAGATCTTACTGCTGATGAAGCAAGAGCAAAGGGTTATACCAAGGGTAAGAAGAAGGTAGAAGAGGTTATCTCACTCCTTAAGAGATCTACCACCCCGACAACTGTTTACAAGAAGCAGAAGCTTGATCGTGATGATGTTATTGATATTACTGACTTCGACGTTGTTGCGATGATTAAGTCTGAGATGCGTTATATGCTTGATGAGGAACTTGCTCGTGCATTCCTCGTTAGCGATGGGCGTAGCGCAGCTTCCGATGACAAGATTAAGGAAGACAACATCAGACCGATTTGGACTGACGATGATCTTTACACCATTAAGGCTGGTATTACTCTTGCTGCTGATGCAACTGAGGATGACAAGGCTAAGGCTATCATTCGTGCTGCTGTGAAGGCTCGTAAGAACTACAAGGGTTCTGGTAATCCTGTGCTCTTTACAACTGAAGACACCCTTACTGATATGCTTCTTCTTGAAGATAATATCGGACGTCGTCTTTATGACAATGTTAACACTCTTGCTACCGCTATGCGTGTGTCTAATATCATAACTGTTCCGGTTATGGAAGGACTTACTCGTCAGGTTGCTTCTGGTGCTAAGAATTACAATCACGAACTTCTTGGTATTATTGTTAACATGAAGGACTATAAGGTTGGCGCAGACAAGGGTGGTGCAGTATCTATGTTCGAGGACTTCGATATTGACTACAATGCTCAGAAGTATCTGATTGAGACTAGATGCTCTGGTGCTCTTACCAAGCCTTATTCTGCAATCGCTATTGAGGCAGTTTCTGAGGCTACCTAATTAAAGGAGATTTTTCAAAATGGCAAAATTTTACGGTAAAATAGGCTATATGAAGACTGTAGATGATGGATCTGGAGTCTGGAATGAGTCTTATATTGAACGTCCTTATTACGGGGATATAATTCGTAACACCTTTAGATATTCGTCTAATGAGTATGTTAATGACGATGTCACCATTTCAAATGAAATTAGTGTAATAAGTGATAATTTTGCTGTTGAGAATTTTCATCTTATGCGCTATGTAGAATTTATGGGTGCTAAATGGCGCATTACGAATATCGAGTTTGAATACCCTAGAATTAAGCTGACTCTTGGAGGTGTGTATAATGCATCGTAAACGGACTGAACTCCAGAAACTTTTGGAAAGCAAGCTCGGAAGCAAGAATGTATATTTTCAGCCTCCTGAGTCAGTTAAATTAAAGTATCCTTGCATAATCTATTCTCTTAATAGACTTTACAATAACTTTGCTGATGATAGTGTATATCTTCAGTCGAGAGGATACATGGTTACTGTATTAGACAAGAATCCTGATAGCCCTATAATGAATTCAATATCAGAAATACCTCAGTGTACTTTTGATAGATTTTATACAGTAGACAATATTAACCATTGGGCATTTACTATTTATTATTAAAGGAGGCTATTAACAATGGCTGTTATTACTTGGGATGAAACCGGCAAAAGATTTTATGAAACCGGTGTTGACCATGGCGTTCTTTACCCTATTTCCGAAGCTGGAAAGTATACGCCGGGAGTTGCTTGGAACGGTCTGACCGCTCTTACTGAGACTCCTGAGGGTGCAGAAATCGAGGACCTCTATGCAGATAACATTAAGTATCTTTCTCTGCTTTCAGCCGAGACTTTTGGTGGTACCATAGAGGCTTATACCTATCCCGATGAGTTTATGGAGTGTGATGGCTCGAAGGAGCTTTCTGCAGGTGTCGTAGCTTATCAGCAGACAAGAAAGACTTTTGGTCTGTGCTACAGGACTGTTCTTGGAAATGATGTCGATGGTAACGATAAGGGTTACAAGCTTCATCTTATCTACGGTTGTAAGGCATCTGTCTCTGAGAGAGCTTACAGCACTATTAACGATTCTCCTGAGGCTATTACGTTCTCTTGGGAGTTTAAATCCACTCCTGTTACAATTGCTAGGGAAGGATTCAAGCCTACAAGCTGTATAATCATTGACTCTACTAAGGTTGCTAAAGAGAAGATGACTCTTCTCGAGAATAAGCTGTATGGTGATGTTAGCACAGAGCCTGAGCTTCCTCTTCCTGATGAAGTTCTCAGCATCATAGGACAGTAATAATTATGGGAACCAAGCGTAGATATACTCTTGGTTTTTCTGGTGCAGGATTTGAGCATGCTAAGCCCCCGTTCGAGGTTAAGTATGCTCAGTCCTTCCCTGACAAACCTATAATTTTCATAGATCAGTCGAATAGCACTATGGGCTGGTATACGGATAACGAAAGCAAATATGTCTACAGAGTTCTTCGTGGTTGCCTTGTAAAAGATGGAGAAAAAGTACCTGTTACCAAAATGGATGATATAAAAGAATTCTTTGAGCTCGATAAGAATGGGACAGCAGAAAGTCTTAAATACTATCCTATGTGGAAAGGTACTGGAAGTTTCGGAAGAAATCACTTCTATTGCGAAGGCAATTTTGACTTTGATATTAACAATCCTGAGAAAGCTCATATTCTTCTTTCGTGTAACTACTCTTACAGTACTACGAATCCTAATGCAAGTCATTATTATGGTATTTTGCTGTGTACTGATGAATTCTGGGCTGCAAATGTAGTAGCATCACAGCCTATTCCTTCTGACGGAGGTGGAACTTAATGGGAAATCTTGACTTTATGACTAATAATAAATCATTTACGATTTCTATTAGTGGTAAAGGATTTACCTCTCCTAAAGAATACTACAGCGAGCTTTCTAATTCCATAGAAGCAGATGACTACTATACTCTTTGGATCGATCTTGCCGTCATAGAAGCAGCTTCTGGAAAAGAAGATGACTATAATGCTATCTGTATTCCCGGAGATTGGAACAGTAAAGCTGATATTCAGCTTGATGAAAAGCTTGCTAAGCTTCTTAAAGCTATGTCTTATAACAAAGTTTCAGCTATAACAAAATATACTAAATTTGTTTCTAAAAAAACACCAGAGAATCTTGGGCAGATTAAAACTCAGAAGTATATCACATCATGGACTGTAAATAAGAACAAGCTTAATATATATTATGGCGATGATATTATTTTCAGACAGACTTATGATGTTGAAGAGCATGCTAAGTGGTATGCTAAGTATTTCTCAAATACACCGTAATAAAAATATCGTATAATATATTTGTATCAGCCGATTGATCTCTCAAACTAACATACAATTTTAATATTTTTTAATTTTAAGGAGGAACTGCTTATGAACGACGAAAAATACATTCTCTACGTACGTCCTATTGCTTTCGACGGTGCTGTTAAACGAATCGACGTTATCGACATAAACACAGACGAACAGCTTAACTGTACAGAAAGTGATAAGGATACGATACTAGAGCATTTCATTAACGAATCGTTAGTCGTCAAAACCATAGGTCGTTCCTCCTATCTTCACTTTGTTCTTAGTGCTATTACTGTAAGCAGTAATAAAGAAGAACCTTATATGATCTTTACCTTTGAAGATAGAGATCATAAAAATTCATATTATAAAACTAAAATTTTTTCAAAATAAAGGAGAAAAACTATTATGTACGTACAGAAGATTAAGTATATGGATTACAACGGAATGGAAAGAAACGAGACATTCTATTTCAACTTTACAAAAGCAGAAGTTGTTGAGATGGAGTATAGCGTTAGTGGAGGACTTACCGCTGTTCTTAATCAGATTTCGGAGACTAAGGACTTTCCTAAGCTTATAGCTATCTTTAAGGATCTTATTCTTAAGGCTTATGGTGAGAAGTCTCCGGATGGAAGACGTTTTATCAAGTCGAAAGAACTGTCGGATGAGTTTTCGCAGACAGAAGCTTATTCCGAACTTTATATAAAGCTTGCAAGTGATACTGATGCAGCTCTTGAATTTATCCGTGGAATCATGCCGGGAGATATTTCCGACGATGACATGGCTAGAATAAAGGCTGGCACTATGGAACTTCCTAATGCTTAAAATTCATATCCCTGAGCGAGAGATATGGAATACCAAAGAAGAAATATTTGAAACTTGCAAGGGATATGATGTTATATTAGAGCATAGCCTCATATCTATCTCCAAATGGGAAGCTAAATGGCATAAAGCATATCTAGGACCTCAGGAGAAAACAAAAGAAGAAGTACTTGATTATATTAGATGCATGATTGTCACGCCTAATCTTCCAGATAATATTATTAACTTTTTGACAGAGGATAATCTAAAAGAAATAACCTCATATATGCAGAATTCTATGACAGCGACTGTATTCAACGATAATTTCGATAATAAGCCGCAAGCACCTTCAAAAGATACAATGACAAGCGAATATATTTATTTCTTGTTGTCGTCTTATAGGATTCCTTTTCATGATGTTGAGAAGTGGCATCTTAACAGATTAATGACACTCATTCGTATATGCTCAATCAAGAATGAACCTCCGAAGAAAGCAAATCCTAAGCATTTAGCTAAAAGCAGAGCGTCTCTTAATGCTGCAAGGAGAGCTCGGATGGGTTCAAAAGGATAAAATAAAGAAAGGAGTAGCTGATCATGATAAAACTCGTTGCTAGAGGCGGTTTCAAGAACGTATCAAGTTACATTGAACGACTCAAAGAGAATATTAATATTGGAACCCTTGATAAATATGGCAAAAGAGGAGTTGAAGCTTTAGCATCAGCTACTCCTCGAGACACTGGTTTGACAGCTGCATCTTGGCAGTACAGCATAACCAGAGAACGTGGAAAGGCAACTCTTTCTTTCCATAATACAAATTTTCAAAATGGAATCCCTATTGCAATAATTCTACAATATGGACATGCTACACGTAATGGAGGATGGGTTCAAGGAATAGATTATATAAATCCTGCTATAAGACCAATCTTCGAAGAATTAGCAAATCAAGCATGGGAGGAGATGAAATATTAAATGCCTAGAACAGTAGATGACACCGTAGTAAGTATTGAGTTTGATAATAAAAAATTCGAGAAAAATGCCAAGCAAACGATGTCTACAATAGACAAACTCAAGGCTAAACTGCGTTTTAAAAAAGAAAATAGGCTGTCCGACGATATTAACAAGGAAATAAATAATGTTGATATTTCTCCTATGGAGGCAGCACTTCATAAATTCGATCTTAAATGCTCAGCGTTTGAAATAGCACGTATAACAGGTATTCAAAGAATAGTGAATGCTGCTATTACTGCCGGCGCAAACATTACAAGGCAGTTGACAACTGTTCCTGTGTCGACAGGTTTCGCTGAATATGAAGAAAAGATGAGCTCTGTCCAGACTATTATGGCCGGTACAGGAGAGTCTCTTGAAAATGTAAAGGCAGCTCTTGAGCAACTTAATACGTATGCTGATAAAACTATATACAGTTTTAAAGACATGACTTCGAATATAGGTAAGTTTACAAATGCTGGTGTTGAATTAAATACAGCAGTTGATGCTATACGAGGAGTATCAAACGTTGCAGCTCTGTCAGGTGCAAATGCAGCAGAAGCTTCAAGAGCAATGTATAATCTCGCGCAGTCATTATCAGCAGGTTATGTCAAACTCATAGACTGGAAGTCAATAGAGAATGCTAATATGGCTACCAAGACATTCAAAGAGAGTCTTCTCCAGACAGCTGCTGCTTACGGAAAAGTTAAGAAAAATGCAGACGGAACATATAGAACTCTTAAGGGAACGGCTTTAAGTGCAACAAGGAACTTTAATGAGACACTTCAGGAACAGTGGCTTACGACAGATGTCCTTATCAAGACGCTTAGAGATTATGCAGATGAGACTACAGAAATAGGTAAGAAAGCTTATGCAGCAGCTCAGGATGTTAAGACACTCTCTATGCTGTTTGATACTCTAAAAGAGGCAGTCCAGTCTGGATGGGGAACAACTTGGGAAATTATAATCGGTGACTTTGAGGAAGCTAAATCTTTCCTTACAGAAATAGGAGAGACATTTAGTAACTTTATAGGTCAGATGGCAAATGCAAGAAATTATCTTCTTATGGGTGGTCTTAGTAAACAGACTAATAACTGGAAGAAGATAACTAATGCTATAAAGAAAACTGGAATAACTACTGAAGAATTTAACAATGCTTTAGTGGAAACTGGTAGGTTGTATGTTGCCAATCTTGATGATATTTTAGCTAGTTCAGGATCATTCGACGAGTCTCTTAAAAAAGGCTGGCTAAATTCTGACATCATTACAGAAACATTTAAAAAGTTTAATGATTCACTTAGTGATACTACAAAAGTATATACTGAAGAACAGAAAAAGCTAATCCAAGATCTTTACAAGTCTGCCTCCGAACAAGGTGGAGTCGTTAATAATCTTATAGCTAATATGAATAACTATGCTGGATCTTCTGGAAGAGAAAATCTTCTTGCTGGCATAATTAACATATTTTCAGCAATAATTAAACTTTCTAAGTCTGTAAAAGCTGGAATAGATTTAGCTTTTGGAAAAATAAATTCTAAGACTATATATAATCTTACAGAAAGATTTCAAAAATTTACTAAATCTTTAATTATATCAGACGATGCTTTTGTAAAAATAGCTAGAACTGTTAGAGGAGTTGCATCTGCTTTTAAATTTGTTGCTGATATAATAAAAACTGGATTTACTATAGGATTGCAAGTAGTTTGTGATCTTTTAGGAATAGCTGGTAACAGTGTCCTAGATTTAACAGCTAAATTGGGAGATTGGTTAAGTGCAACACTTTCTAATATTAGAGCAAATGAAGCAATTAAAGATCTAATAGTAACTATCGGAGCAGGTATTAGAATAGCTGCAAAATGGTTAGGAGCTTTATTTTCTAAAATACGATCTAATAAAAAAGTAGCGGACGGTTTTAATAAAGTTATATCCTTCATGGCTGGTCTTTTTAAAGATTTAGGCGGATATTTCAAAGGTGGGATTGACGCTTTTTCAAAATGGTTTGAAAAACTAAAAGAGCTTGATGGTTTTACTTTTGATAATCTTAAAGAAGCTTTTAATTCCTTTGTAACAGATGTTATAGGATATTTCTTTAAGTTTGATAATGTCTTTAAAAATACTGGTAAAATTATAGATGCTATTGCTGAAAAACTTAATGGAATCTGGACAGGATTTGTTGAGGATTTTAAATCCAAATATAAAGAAGTATATGCCGTTATAAAACAGATATATGATTGGATAGTAACATTTCTTACTAAAAAGAAAAATACGTTCGATCAGGTATTAGCTGAAGGTCTCAATAAAGGGACTATAGCAGCCCTTATATCTACTCTAATGGGCGTGTGGCTTATAAAAGGAATAAATAAAATAGGCGCAGCTTTGGGAGTAGTTGCTGATATAGCTAGAAACACCGGAAGTGTATTTGGAGAAATAGGTCTTGCTATTAGAAGATTGTCAAAGGGACTTACAAGATATTTTGATGCTAGTGCCCTTATTAAACTTGCAATATCTGTTGCAATACTAACTGGATCGCTTATAGCTCTTGCATTTGTTCCTTATGACAAATTGGAAGCAGCTTTTCCAGTTTTAATAAAACTATCTGCTTTATTTTTGGGTCTTAGCTTTGCTATGATGATAATGAATAAAATAGGAGGATCTGCTGGCGCACCAGGCGGGTTAATTGCAACTATAGTTGCCGTCCTTTTGTTCGTTAAAAATCTTGCTAATATAACGGATGAGCTTACCAAATTTTCCGCAAACATCGATAAATGGTTAAAGCCGTTTAAAGAAGCTGAGTCATTAGCTGATTATTTAAAAACTTTTGGAAAGCAAGTATTTAAAATAGCAACTGCTGTTGCAGTTCTTATTGGAGCTGTTGGTGTATTCGCTTTGTTTATGAAAGCACTAAACATGACAAAGGGCCTGAGTATAAAAGGTGCTATTTCTTTAGGGTTAATGATTGGTGTATTGTATTTATTTAACAAGAGTTTTATACCTTTGTTTAAAGATACAGTAACTAAACTACTTGATCATTTTAGTGAGTTTGTAGAGAAGATAAAAAATACATTCAATAATTCTAATTTTGGTGGAAAGCTTATAATCGGTTCTGCTATTGGAACTATAACTGCTCTTATTGTGTCATTAGTTGCGTCATTGTTTGCTTTAAGAGGTATTTTGGAAGCTGCTGTAGTTGCAGTTCAGCCTATTGTTAGACTGTCATTTCAATTGGCTGCTTCTATGCTTCTTGTTACAATAGCTGCTAAAATGTTGAACAAGATGAACGTAGAAGACATTATTAGTTCCATAATATATGTCATTGGAGGCATGAGTGCAATAGCCTATATCATGGCTAAGTTTGCTCAAGCAGTTAACGGAATAAAAGAAATACCTAAAATAGGAAAAGCTTTGTTTTCTTTGTCAGCGTCAATATTCTTGATGATTGGTGCGATAGCTCTTCTTTCATGGGTTGCAAAGAATAATAAATCTGGAGTTGAGACAGCAGTAGTAGCAATAAGTGCAATAATAGTTGGACTTACAACGTTTGCTTCTGTAACTGCTGGTAAAGATTTCAGTTCTGTTGCTAACTCAATTTTCAAAATAGGTATAACTATTGGAATTATAATGGCTGCTATAGCTGCTCTATCATATTTTATAAACAAAGACAATGCAGAAACAGTAAAAGAAATAGCATTTCTTGCAATAGGTTTGTCTTTTGTCATATTACTGATGATAGTAGCAATAAAAGGTCTCAATAAGGCTACCGAAAAGGCAGCAGATGAGATAACTGGTGGGGCGAAGACTAAATCTATAGCGAACATAAAAAAGTCTGAGAAAAAATATGAAGGCGTATGGGAAGCTATAATTGCTTTTGGAAGCGTTGTGGCAGAAATAGCTGGAATAGTATACTTATTGACAACAAAAGTAGACTGGTCAAAAGACGCTGGAGGATTTTGGCGGGCAATTGCTGGAATAGTTTTAATAGTTGCAGCAATAGGAAGTGTCTTCTTTGCTATTTCGAGACTTGGAAATTCTACTAAAAAGTCTAATGTCACATCTAGTTCAACAACATTTACAGGGAAAACACTGACAATGGTATTGGCGACTATTGCTGGGTTAGCTTATATCATTTCCATGATAATCCCTATTGCTTCGCTACCTATAGAAAATGTGTTAGCTGCTGGTTCGGCAATTCTAGTTTCTGTTAGGGCTGTAGCATTTGTTATTCATGTCTTAAGTTCATTGTCATCTGATGGTTCTGATGTAAGTGGAAAAGAATTAGCAGCAATAATCACTGTCGTAGCAGGATTGATTGGATTGACATTGTCGCTTTCTCTTCTTGCTAGTCAAGATGTATCATCAATAGTAGCTGCAGGAATTGTTATTGGAGCAATAGCGGGAGTAATAACTGGTATAATAGCAATGTTTGTCAAAATGACGATGAATACTGCTATGCTTGATACTAATGCTCTTAGTGTTCTTTCAATAAGTTTTGGGGTTATAGCTGCTTCGTTGTCCATAATGGCTCTTGCATTAACAGCTCTTGCTACTCAAGATCCTAATTCTATAATAGCTGCTGGAGGAGTAATAGTAGCTATAGCATTCGCTCTTACTGCAGTGATTGCTGTACTGACTGAAATCTCTAAAGGTGGAGGCGAAATGATTTCAGCAGCAGGAGCATTTGTTGTCATGGCTGTTGGTTTAACAATAATGGCTGGTTCTTTGGCATTGTTATCTAATGTTATGAAACCGGAAACAATGTTAGCTGCCTCAATATCTCTTGGTATATTGGTTGTTATTCTGGCAAGTGTTCTTGAATTAGTTGCCCAAGTGGGAGGCCCTATGGCAATTGCTGGGGCAGGAGCATTTGCTATCATGGCTGCAGGAATTCTTATAATATGTGCTGGATTATCGCAATTATCAGAATTTGATTCTGGAAAATTGATGGACGCCGCTATTGCAATAAGTATAATAGTAGGTGTAATGACTTTATTGTTAAATGTTCTTGGGGCTATAGTCTCAACTGGAGTAGGGGCATTGGTTCTTGCTGCAGTTGCAGGTATAATACTAGCAATTGCTGGGGCAGTTCTCATGATGGCTGGTGCAATCAAAATAGCTGCGGAAGGTTTTCAGATATTTGTTAATGCTGTTGCGCTTCTTCCTACGATTCTAGATATATTCTTTAACAAACTGCTCGATATAATTACAAAGTCTAAGGACAACGCGGATCTTGCTTATGAAGCCGGTACGTCTCTCCTTTCTAATTATATTAGAGGCATTACAGATGTTATATCAAAGAAAATGCCAGAAATGGCTAAGAGTCTTTTAGCATTGCGAGCAACGATAAATTTGTATTTGTCATCAGATACGTATTATGCAAAAGGCATAATGGCTGGACAAGGTTTGATGCAAGGATTTGCTTTTGGTATAGTGAATGGCATAGAAGGAGTCAACTCTGCAATAACTTCTGCATTTGGAATTATAGATTCTAATATAGCTAGCCAGATAAATACAATTGCTGAGAACATGGCTTCGAAAAAGTATAAATTTCAAAATAGCGGTGTTTTCCTTATGCAGGGGCTCAATAATGGTCTAATAAGTCCTCTTTCGAGTATATTCAAACTTATGTTTGGAATTGGCGATGGAATTATTAATTCACTAAACAATGCTCTTGAAATTCATTCTCCTTCTGAAAGAACAATGGAAACAGCTGACTATACAGCAGATGGATTTGTAAACCAGATGAGCGAGAGAAGTCCAGATATTGTTTCGAGTGGTGAAAAATTCGGAGAAGATTTCTTAACTGGTACAAACAATACATTGGGCAATGCAACACTTAATGATATGCTCGGTGGTTCTAGATATAAAATTCTTCAAAAACACATAGAAGAGAAAAAATCGAAAAGTAAGACAGAAACAAAAACAGAAAAAAAGGACATCATAAGTTCTATAGGAGATGCTGTTTCTGGTGTTGTGTCAGGACTTACAGGATCTTCATCTAGCAAAGAAAAGTCGAATTCAGATATTTATAATGAGAATTATAAAAAACAGAATGCTGATGCACAAAAGTTACTTGACAAATTGGGTGACCGCATAAATTCTTCTATTGAAGATTTATCTTCTGGAAAAATGGGAAGAAATGTATATAAAGTATATGGAAAAGCATTCGAAAATTACAAATTGTATGGTGAAGCTATAAAAAAAGCTTATAGTGATCGTTCCAAAGCAGGTCCAAACAGAAAAGCTGGTTATGATCTTGCTATAGAATCATACAATAAGAAACAAGATGAGATTCTAAAAGATGCTTCTAAATTACTCGGAATAAGTCCATCAGATTTGCTTTGGTTTTGGAATACTGCCGGTACTGCATGGGCGTATGAAATAACAACAAATAGTGGAAACTCTTGGCTCGATGCATCGTCGATATTGAACAATCTCATAGACAATCAGGAAGATTGGAAAAAGTGGTTTACTGATGATGACGGTACTTCAAAAGATACTAACAAGAATGTCAAATCCATAATGGATTCACTTAACCAAACAAACGAAATTCTTGGTTCTGGTCTTGCTTCTGAGAAATCGTATACGTTCGTCCAAAACAACTATTCACCTAAGGCTCTCTCTACTGTAGAAATCTACAGGCAGACTAACAATCAACTCTCAAGACTCGGAAGAAAGGGATGGTAATAAATGATTAAATCAGTAACCGCCGTTAATTTTAAAGGCGAAAGTATCAAAATGGATTTATTCCATCCCGAATCTTCGGGTTTTATAATCATTAAGATAGACGGTATAGGACCGGGCAAAGCTACAGTCACCAAAAACGACTCGAAAGTCTACGATGGTGGTACAATAACTTCTGCCCGGCTTCCTAGCCGGAATATCAAAATGGAAATACAATTTCTGTGGGTTAATTCTATTGAGGATGTCAGACATAAGTCGTATAAATATTTTCCTTTGAAAAAGCCAATTACATTGATATTTGAGACTGATACTAGGACTGTTGAGATAGAGGGTGTTGTAGAGTCAAACGAACCGGATATTTTCAGTTCTGAAGAGTCCACAAATATTTCTATAATTTGTCCTGACCCTTACTTTTATGCATCTGGTGAAAACGCAAGAAGCAAAACAGAATTTTCCGGAATCAATGCCGTGTTTGAAATTCCTTCTGACACAGGTTATTCAAATGAATCTCTTACAGAAGCTCTTACTGAGATATCTACATTGTATGTCCAGTCTGAAAGAGGAATAATGAACTATGGCGAAGTAGATATTGGTGTTGTAATTTCTGTAAAGCCCCTGGCTATAGTAAAAGGAATTCTCACTATATCTAATGTCACACTCGGACAGAATATGTCTTTTGATTTGAACAAGATAAAGACAATAACCGAAAATGATTTTCATCTTGGAGACGAACTTGTTATTAATACTCTTAGAGGTAAGAAATCTGTAACTCTTGTGAGAGAAGGAAAAAACTATAATGCTCTTTCATGCATTGACACAAGAACAGATTGGATATATCTTACTCCTGGAGAAAACACATTCACTTATTACCTTGATGGAGAAGGGATCGAAGATCTTCAGTTTTCAGTAACAAATTCTATTCTCTATGAGGGGGTTTGAGCTATGATATTTTATGTTCTAGACAAAGAATACAAACCTTTCATGGTGTTGGAAGATTATGAGTCTGCTATATGGACTGAACGATATTGGGAATGCGGTGACTTTGAAATCACAATGTACGCTACTGATTATGCGTTCATGAATATTAAAACTGATATGCTTGTAGTTAATCCAGAATCAGATAGAGTGATGGTTATTGAAAAGATAGAAATAGAGACCGATGTTGAGAATGGTAATAAAATCAAACTTAGCGGTCGGTCTCTTGAATCTATCTTGGACAGACGTGTTGTATGGGGAAAGAAAAATTTTATGGCTAGTAATTCTACAGATACAAATCCTAAAGGTGTTCCTATAGTTGATGTATTAACAGAACTTATAAACGAAAATATTATTTCCCCAGCAAACGCTTCTAGAAAGATTGAAAACTTTATATTTGAGAAACCAACTGACAAGCTTATAACTGATACTCTTATTATAGCTCAGTATATTGGAAATTCTCTTTATGATGTTATAGTATCGATTTGCAAAGAGATGGAAATGGGATTTAAGATAAAGCTTAATTCTAATAATCAATTTGTTCTGTCATTCTACCTTGGAAAAGACAGGTCCTTTGATAATACAGAAGGAAATGCTTACGTTATATTTTCACCGAATTTCGAAAATCTTATTAAGTCCAAATATTACGAGTCTTCCAAAGTTTATAAGAACGTAGCATTTGTTGAGGGAGCAGCTGACAGTAATAAAAACCCGACATTTGCATATAGTTATTTCAAAATAAACGATAAAGAACCAGAGGGAATGCTTCGAAAAGAAGTCTATGTCGATGCAAGCAGCACATCAACTCAGAAGGACGATAATACTCAGATGTCTATGACGGAATATGCAGCTGTCCTTCAGGAAAAGGGAAATGAAGAGCTTGCAGATAACGATATTGAGTCTGCTTTCGATGGTACTCTCGATACTACTGGATCGTTTCAGTATGGTAAGGACTTCTTTGAAGGCGACATTGTTCAGGTTGAGTCTGAGTATGGTCATCAGACAAAAGTACGAGTAATAGAAATGATCTTAGCGGATGATGGTAGTGATGCTTCGAAGGCATGCTATCCTACGTTTAAACAAATATGAGGTGACCAATTAATAAAATATATTACGGAACTTCAAAAGGAGATAAATAAAAATGGCGAAAACTATAGATATTTCTGCTGGATTCTTTAATTCGTCAAATGGTGACAGGAAATATTATGCTACAGATTTCTCTAAAATGTTTGACGGCATAATAACTGATGGAGTATTTCCTACAGTTGGAGATGTTTTTAAAGTCACATCTGATGAAACAGGAATGCAGGTAAAAGTAGGAACAGGACGTGCATGGTTTAATGGCTTTTGGGCTAGGACTGATTCGGCAGTAGTTCTTGACATAGATGCTGCTCCTACGGCAGTCAATTATGAACGAGTCGATAAAATAGCTCTTCATGTGAGCATTTCTAACAGAAAAGCAACTATTGAAGTTGTTAATGGAATTGCCGGAACAAATGTAATACCAATTGATCTTTCTTCTACAGAAGATGATAAATATTATTGCCTTGCTTGGGTTAGAGTAAAGTATGGAGTTACAAGAGTTGTTAATTCTGATATAAGCATAATGGTTGGTAAAAACGGACTTGATAATGCTCCTTTTGCAACTGGTGTGACAAAAACTGTTGACAGCCTTATAGAACTTTGGAATCAGCAATTCAATAACTGGTTTGATAATATGAAGGATCAGCTTGATTCTGACGCAGCTGGTCATCTTCAAAATGAGATAAATAGTATTAAAACTGAATACGTAAGTAAAACCGCTACTGCTGAACAGTCTGTTGTCAGTAACATGAATTTTCAAAATGGCATAAATGTTGCTGGAATTATGACTCTGGATAGCTCTTCTTATGGTTCAACTCTTCCTACCGATAACCTTATAGAAGGAAGGATATTCTTTAAGGAGGCTGATTCTTAATGGCAACAGCATCGTGCGCTCTTGTAGGTTCAAAAGGACGAACTTCGCAAAATGCTGCTATTGCTGCTAACTACTCAACCACAACAAAATTTTATTTCGGTCATGTCGGTCCGAGTGTGTCATGGATGTCACCGCTTGTAGTCAAGTTTCACGTCCCCTCGTACTCGGGAAAAGCGTCTAAGCTATCTTTTAGTTTATGGGGATATAAACAAGGAAGTAATAGCGCACCTACATTCAGATATGCTATTGCTTCCTCAGACGCTAATCTTAGGATGTACACGAATAGGCCATCATCAAGTGGCTCTTACTACTATTTGCCGGATGATCCGTATATTATATCTCGTGGAACATTCACAATAAAATGGAATGGTTCTAGCGCCACCAATTTTACTGTGGAGTGTCCTGTTGATAATCTTAGCAGTAATAATGATTATATTTTGTATGTGTATCCTTATACAACTGTAAGCGAATATGGAATATTGTATGCTCTTAATGATACTTCTCATCCAATGAGCTGCACAATGACTTATACGTCAGAATTTTATATTTATTACAGTGGAAACACATACTATCCAGTAAGCAATATTCCTTCAAAAGGAACAAAACGTCCAGGCGTAACTTATTATATTTCATCTCAGAAACCCACTAGAGATAAATATAAGTTTTTAGGATGGAGTACGACTTATGATCCTAATGGATCTAGCAGCACAGTTCAGTATAATCCGGGAGATCCATATACGACAGATGCTAATTTATATCTTTATGCTGTATGGGCTAAAGATGATGGAACGTGCTATATCTGTGTAAATGGAGTAATGAAACGTTATCAACCATATGTATATAAAGACGGCGCATGGAAACGATGCGTTCCTTATATTTATACAAATGGTGAATTTAAATTATTTTCATAACGGAGGTAACACTTATGAAACTTTTCAAAATGAGTGATAAGGTATACGATGTCCTTAAGTGGATAGCACTTATCCTTATTCCTGCAATCGGGACCCTCTACTTTGCTCTTGCAGGTATCTGGGGATTCCCGTATGCAGAAGCAATCGTTGGTACTCTAACCGCAGTAGACACATTCCTCGGTGCTATACTTGGCATCAGTACTAGCATGTACAAGAAGAATCAAAATGAATCAAATGATTTTAACGAAGAAGATGAACGCGGAGTTGAATAAGGATGGCTAATTTTGTTGACTTCTGGATTGAGATAGGCGGTTAATACATTTCATCACAACCCACTCTCTGTATTCTATACACGGTGGGTTAAAATTTCCATTCGCGTGGCATACACTTCCTTTTATGAAGAAGAAAATACTAAAAAAAAATATTAGCTTGTGATTAATTTCACAGGCTTTTATTTTTTCGCTATAAAAACGCAGTATATTGTGAAGAAAAATTATATTTGCGGAGGTGCAGAGATGGAGATATTTAGAATAATAGGAATTATACTTTTGATACCTATCTTACTGGTATTATTAGTCGCACTCGGTGTAATAGGAGGCATTGGAGTAGCGGTAATATATCTAAAAGATATTATCGGAGTAGCATTCGTTATATGTCTTATAGCTTGGATCGTATGCAAAATTGTAAAGAAATTTAAGTAAAGCTAAAAGGGCTTGTGAAATTCACAGGCTCTTAGCTTTTTCGTTTAAAAA
>OBLG01000327.1_pt1 | contig 54774 bp, 65 predicted proteins | sample 1517451 | NCBI WGS metagenome assembly OBLG01 (sample SAMN04571694, study PRJEB22368) | human gut metagenome | biome: human gut; material: stool | host: Homo sapiens | place: Luxembourg | collected 2012-06-29
AATTTTTTAATTGTTTAAACGTTTTTCTTTTTAATTAATTCAAACGATAAACAATTCTTTTTGTTTTAATCAAACAAAACTATTTGCTAATTTGTTTTTGTTAATTGTTAAACGTTTAGCAAACTATGAAGTAAAAGACACTAGACTAAGGAACCGTTTTCGTCAAATAAAATTTCAGGAAATTCTTTCTGAACTTTAACATAAAAGTTCAAAGGGTCAGCATTTATTATTTGGTCGATGACAGATTCATTTATTCTTTCTGCTATAAAGTCTGGTAAACCAGATAGATTAGCATTATTCATATCTAATACCCTAGATACATAACCGCATGTATTGTAGTGATGGAGGTTATCATATTGTAACCACTCATCGAAGTTATCGAATGGGTTCCATGGGTTATCGATAGTTGATAACCGAGAGTATACCATATTTTAACCCCCCTTTATTATATTTGATACAGTAGATGTTGATATTCCAAAGCGTTTAGCGATTTCCTTTAGTGTATAATTGCTATTCGCCATGGCTCGGATAGCTGATTTACGGGCATCAGTGAGACCGTCATCGCCCTTGGGTCTAAGTTTTTCCCTTAGTACGTCAGGGTCAGAATTGTCTAATATTTTCTTGAGGTCATTTTCCGATATAGCCCTATTTTTAATAGCTTCCCATTCCGGGTCTGATATTTTTATATTTCTATCGCTACGTTTTATAGACCCTACAAGACCCCTATATTTAACCATAGTATTCTGGGAGAGCTTTTTAAGGTCTTTCGTAGGCATATCATTACCACCGTGCTTGTCCTTATATGCTGTACGTATGCCTTCTATTTCTGAGGTGGCTAGACGGATAGCGGCACGCTCTCTAGGTCTATTCAGGAGTGCTGAATCCAATTTTCTCTTAAGAGATTGTACCTCCTCTGCATATTTAGATGTAGCTATGGGGTCTCTTTTTGCTTTCTCGGAGAATACGGCATTTAGACGTGCCTGATTTGCTAGTGATTTTAGAGTAGACGCATAATCAGCGTATAGATTCTCCATTACAGTGTTAGATGTAGAGATTAAAGTCCTCGGGTCATCAGTAGCAGCCATTTTAGTAATTTTTGTTTTCTTCTCGACCTCTTTAACCGAGATTAATTCACCAGTTTTGGGGTCGTACTTTTTAAATGTTGCAATTTGGTCAGGGTCTTCCTGCCATATTAGAGAACCTTCAGGTCTTGATGGGTCGTACCAAGGTTTTCCTTTAACATTAACTTTAGGGGAACCTTTTCTACGAGGAACATACTCGACGCTTTTAGCTCTTGTTAACAAAGTAGAAGCACCGCCTGTTTTTCCGTTATCTTTAATCTGATACTTGTCTTTTAAATCTTGTATATTATACTCGTAATAAGCAGCTTTGTAGTCCAATCCGTGTTTTTCTGCATCAATAACTACCATAGAGTATTTAACAGCACGTTCCAGCTCATCATCAGATGCTCCGAGAATCGTCATGTCACTAATTAGATTAGTTGCTACACCCATTTGCTTTTGGGTATCAAGCATACCTTTAAACTTTACTCCGTTACGCTCATAAATCTTAGTGTCTCCAACTGTTTTAACCAAAGTACCTTGAAATTTGTCTTTGGGGTCGAATCCTTTCAGACCAGCTAACGGTGCAGTAGATAAGATGTTAATCTTTCCTTTAGGGTCGTTTGTCGGAATACACATTACAGTATCTCCGTCAAAGTCTGCACCTGACAATCGAGCTGCAACTTCTGATGTTATACCAACAGCATCGATAGATGAAGGTCCAATAATTTTTTCGCCTTCTTTATTACGGTTATTAACTGTTAGTATAGGTATTTCAAATGTTCCGCCATGAGGATACCTTACCAAAGCTAATTTAGTTCCGTTATCATACCTAGGTGCATAAATTTCGTTGTTCCTAAGTGAATTTATAGGAAGGATTACGTTATAGTGTTGGTCAGGAAACGCTGCCGCTTGAAGTGTTTCAGATTGCTTATCACACGATTCAGCAAATTTATTTAAATAATATCGTTTGACTTCTGGTACATCATACGACATTATCTCAGCCAATTCATCTTTTTTCTCAGCTATAGCTAAATCGATTTGTTTTTTGGCTAAATATTTTGGTTGTTTAGATAAAAACTGACTAGGCACTGCTTTCTTCCATTCATCCCAATCGCCTTCTTCTCTGGTTTTATTAATAGGAGAAAGTTTCTTTTTGCCGTCAGAATCTATATACTCATACTGGCCATCAGCTTTAATCAAAGCTCCGAACGGATTGTTAGGGTCGTCTTCTTTTATACTTTTTAATACTTCATCAAACGATTTATTTGATGATTTATTGGTGTTAAATATTACATCAACACCGTCAGGCATATCTTTACCATCAGCATAAACAGCCATTCCTTTAAGGTATTTGTCTTTACCTACAAGAATACGAACCTGTGAATACATAGAGTTTCCGAGAGATAAATCTTTAACGCCTCTTCTTATTTCTATTACACCATCTTTTTGAATACCTTTAAATCCATCTGGACCAACATCGTCAGCGTATCGAATCATAACCCTCTTTCTATCAAGAGAAGCAGGATATTGGGTTTTTCTAAAAGTTTGACCACCGTCGTCAGATGTATATTCCATTAACGAGTTAACTTTTCCCCAGTCATTAAATATTTCTCGATGTTCAGTGCCCGGCGGACATGCAACTTTCATCGTAGTAAATTTTTTTCTATTAGTAGGTTGTTCTACTCGTCCACCATAGATTTCATACCCTTTTGATTTAAGTATAGTCAAAGCTTGATTCATTTTTTCCTGACTTATTCCAAGCTCTCGACATACATCGGTACCGACGTCAACCATACCGACTTCATCGATTCGATTCTTTATGAATTCAGCTGCATTTTTAGCCTGCAGCATCCTTCGTTTAGAATCAGCATCGAACAGAGATTTAACTGTCGATAACGGTATTCCAGTCTTTCTTGAAATTTCAGAATCATTAAGACCATCTTTTCTTAAAGACTCAACTCTATAGACATCGTAAAGACGTTTCTCGTCCTTAGCTATACCTATCTGACTCCTTAATTCAGTAGATTTAATACCAAGAACCTTTGCTATAGCATTATCGCCCGTATACAACTCTCCGTCTTCATCAGTATATTCATATTTTTCTTTTCTAGCCTGTTTAATAAAGTCTAGAAAATCTCCCGGATGTTTATACCAACTTTCATGTTGAAAAGGATTTTCACCAGACCCCCACGGATAACGTCCTGAGCGTCTAGGCATACCTATATGTTCTATATGACTTTCATTTTCATAAATATCATTGAAATCATATGATATATTCATAATTACATAAACTCCTCATCATTTTTACGTAAGATATCATTCAAGTGAATTATCTTATCCATAATAGCCTTAATATCGGCTGGATTAGGAATATCAATAATTACGTTGTCTGCCTGATATATCCTAAGCTCCATTTTTATTAAAAACGGGTCTTGCCCGTACTCTAAACAAAACAGAGCAGCATATATTCTAAGCTGGTCTATTTTGGCCGGAGTATCACCAGTTTTCAAATCGTGAATACGAAGGACGTTTTTATAGAAACTAATTGCGTCAGCTGTTCCATAAAAATACGGACTAAAATATAACAGTACTTCTGGGTCCATCCTATAGTCGATTGCATCGTTTATGTACTTGTATATGATATTATTCTTCCTATTGGCCTGACGAAGTTTTAATTCAATGGTTTCCTTGGCCCATGCATGTAATCGCGTTCCAAGTTCAACTTTTTTTAAATTGTTATAAACTTCTAGGGCTTTATCATCCGAATAATTTAACCACGAATATTTTGACGGTGAAAACAAACAGTGGCTTGATTCAAGATTTAAATGCTTGTTCCAAATCATTTAATATCTCCTCTTTATTGTTAGGGTTTATAAATGCAGCGTAACTCATATCGTTCATCTTTTTAACATAATATTCTTGATTAGGTTGTTTGTGAGATAGCTCATTTTTCTTACATTCTAGAGCGAACCAAATATCATTGTACAAAACTAATAAATCCGGAATGCCCTGAATATAAGAGGCGTCGTTTTTTAAAACAATACACCCCTCGAATCGTTTCTTTAGTTCGGATATTAATTGGTTTTGAAATACTGATTCTTTCATAAAATCTCCATAACTAAAAATATAAATGGTACTCGTGGTGGGACTTGAACCCACATGAATAAAATTCGACGGATTTTAAGTCCGTTGCGTATGCCAATTCCGCCACACGAGCAAAAAATATAAAGGAATGCTTCTAAAGTCATTCCTCATCTATTCCTATCATAAAAGACCTTGTTTTTCTCGTCACCCCCTTAACCGAAAAAACTACTCGTGGACAAAAACCCACTTTTTTTCGATAAAACTTTTTATTAATAATATTAATAATAATAATCATAAAGAAAAAAAGTGGGTTTTTGGCCACAGGAGCGTTTTTACTCACAAATAATATATTATTTTGCCCAAAAACACCCATTTTTGGCCTATTTTGGGCATTTTTACCCCCAAATAATATATTATTTGCCTATTTTTTCTGCCCACTTTTTTTTCCAAAAGTGGGCAGAAAATGGCAAAAGTGGGCAGAAAACCCAATAATTTTGAAATATAAATATTACATTTTATGATTATTTACCGATTTTGCCCACTTTTGCCCACTTTTCTGCCCACTTTTGGAAAAAAATGGGCAGAGATTTTTGCTATTTTATCATCGTCTACACCAAGTATCATCATGTTTATTGAAGTAATCTTCAAGCCACATGATACTAGATTCCACGACATCGGCTGGGCTATACTTACTACCTTCACTACTTTTTGGCATTACGCCATACAAAATTTTCAGATACTTGATTACAGTATTTTGATGATAAACAAGCCGGTCTTCAGGAAGCCTGCCGGTCATAGCTATTTTCAAATAATTAGCAGCTTCCCTGAGTAAATCTGTATAAGCGATAAAGTCATCTGGAATGTCATCAGGTTTAAAATTATCTATCATATGTTCACTGACGTATTTAATAAAAACGTAGCATTCCTCTATGCTAATTCTCTTCTTGCTCATTTTTCTCCAACTCCTCGTAACATTCTTTTGGTGTATCGCCAGAACAAAAAAATCTGTCATTGACATATAACTCGTAATGTCCATTGACTAGAATTAGTTTTGTGTTATACTTCATACGTTTATTTCGAAAATAACCTCCCAATTCCATGCATACGGATACACACGTTTTATAACATTATTAAGTTTGTCTTCATGCATCATTATTACCTGATGCTTAGATAATATCATATTATGGTTATCGTCTACGTTATTAATAATAACAAAACCACATTCATCATCTGAGAATAAGTTTAAAAAATCACTTAAGGTCACAACACGACCCTCCTTTCTAATCACATTTTGTATACCCGCAACTAGAGCACGTAATACAACCGTTCGTACGAAATACTGCGTGTTCTCCGCATTTAGGGCATTCTTCAAATATAGTTGGGCCGAAATTCGACCAAAGTTTTTCTTTTGCCTCTTTAACAGTTTTCATAAGATTTGTTCTTTTGTTAAACGGTAACGGTATAATCAAGTTCAGTTTTTCTCGACTCTGTTCTTCATCGCTAGAAATTTCAATATTTTCGTTAATAGGTTCGTCATCCTTACAAATATCATTGTTTTCAGGAACAATCTTCCCAAGTTCTTCCAATGCATATCCAACTGCGCAAGGACACGACGAACCAATAGATACATCGTTCGTAGTAGCTTTCCTTACTGCATAAGAAGGACATGTACCAGCTGATTTAAGTTGGTCGATTATTTTATATGACGGAACTCCTGCACGTGCTGCTAAACTTATAAGTCTAGATACAGCTATCATAAACGAGTTACATCCTCCTGTAGAACCCTTCGAAAGGAAACATTCCCGTAATTCCCCAGTGTCACGGTCATAAAAAGATTCCAAATGAAGCGTACCACAACCGGTGGTCAATGTCTTTTTAAGACCGTAACTGTTATCACTAATCGGGATTACCTCGCCTCTCTTAAGAGTTGTCTTTGTGTCATCGACTTGTTCTTCAACGACATTAGCGTTCTCTTCTTTTTCTTCCTTGTCATTTGTCGTAAGTATTGCTGTTCTATAACAATTGTCCCTGAATACTGTTACACCTTTAAGACCGAGTTCCCATGCTGTAATATACAAATCATAAATATCATCAGGAGTAGCGTCCTCATTTAGATTTACTGTTGAGCTAATCGCAGCATCAATAAATTTCTGCCATACTGATTGTACTTTAAGCCGGTTGTAATACGGAATCTCATGTGCTGTAATTATTGATTCTTCTGATGATATATTCTCATCACTAACTTCAACACACTTTCCATACTTACTAGCGATGACGTCTTTTATTACTTTAGGGTATACTGTATACGTCGTATCTTCACCATTAAGACTTTTAGTTACACGATTGTAATGTGTAGCAAACAAAGGTTCAATACCACCAGATACGTCAAGCATCGTGGCTATACTACCAGTAGGTGCAACAGTTAGGAGTTGCGAATTCGCTAATCCGTATTTGTATATACTTTGGCAAAAATCTTCCGAAGGTTTTGTACCATATCGCTTGATTCTAATAAGATTAAAAATACTATTATCTTCTGAAATACTTTTGAGTAAATTACGAATATAAGTCGTATTTAACAACCCCTCATAATCCAAGTCTACTTTTTTACTTGGACTTTCTATGGCTAGTTTATTACTTGTTATGAGAGAGTAATATGCCATTATACTACCTACATCTTGTATAAATATAAAAGATTCTGGACTACCATAAGTTATCTTAAGCTTAATAAGCGCATCGGCGAATCCCATAATGCCGAGCCCTATTTGCCTCCAACGCGTTACTGATTCTGTTTGCTCACGCAAAGGATGCAAATCGACACCTTCGTCTAAAACATTATTCAAGGCACGTACAGAAATATCAATAGCATCAATAAAGTCGAAGTAGTCAAAGATATACCTATTATAGTCATTATTCCATTTACAGAATGCAGACAAGTTAAGAGCGCCAAGTAAACAGCTTCCACCTGAAGGGAGAGGTTCTTCAGCGCAAGGATTTACGCCACCGTAGTTAAATCCGGGTTCATTACTAAGCAGGCCTCCTCGACGTATGTTATCCCAGAATAAAATACCCGGCTCACCGGTTTCCCAACAGTATTCACTTAACTTCATCAACAACGCATTAGGATTTATCTTTGTGCCAGACATGTCTTTTTCGGTCTTAGTCTCTGAATCGTACATACTACGATTAAATATCAATTCGTAGTTCTCTTCATCCGTGTCTCTAGCCTTAATCATAAAATCGTCATCCACTCGTACAGACAAATTTGCATTGTTGATTTTTTTAAGGTTTCGTTTTACAGCAATGAATTCCAAAATATCAGGATGATTAGATTTCAAACTCATCATCAATGCTCCTCGACGTCCGTTCTGTCCGATTATCTCAGTTGTCTTATCATACAACTCCATGAAAGATACCACACCGCTACTTGATTTAGCAGCGTTATGAATAGCAGCACCTTTAAACGACAGCTTACTAAGGTCTATACCACAGCCACCACCGTACGAGAATGTACGTGCGAGTTTCTTAGCTGTGTTAAAGATAGATTCGAGATTATCTTCAGGTGGTGAAATCACGTAACAATTGCTGTATGTCTTTTTAGACGTAATCGACGCATTATTACGGTTAGCGAGTATACGACCTCCGAACAGGAATTTCTTGGATTCGATTAGTTTAGATAATTGCTCATCTCCGCCAGATACGTCGTACAACCATTCTTTGTATGTTCTACCATCGGCGTATTTCTTCTTCCAAATATCCAATCCAAGAGTGTTGTCTTCACCAAGCCACTCTTTTTCGTTTTTGTAGACGGTTTCAAAGTTTTCCATAATTACCTCCTTATATATTAAATAAACAATATTGTTTTTTATTGTTTAAATCAGAATCGCGTACCGCGTCACAAAACGCGTTAACATCATCGAGAGTCATATTAACAGCTGTCATATCTGTTGCATCTGTATCACAGTCCATAAAAATAGTAGGTTTAAGATAGAAACCTCTTTCGTTAATCGAAAGTTCATATGTTCCATCAAAATTTTCATAAATTACTACAGTATATATATGATTGAGAGTGAAAATCCTCTTGAATATAATGTCGTTAAATTTATGATATTTAAAACACAAACACATAAGATTACCTCCTTTTTTATAAATCAAATAGAATCACATACTTTATCGAAAAATGCCTGAACATCATCTTCTGTTAGATTGACAGCACGAAAACCTTTTGTAGTGCATTCCATGAATTCCTTTGGGTCGTGGTAAACGCCTGTATTGTCGTAAATTTCGAGTTCGTACGTATTATCATTAGCACTTTCAAAAAACTCGACCGTATATACATCTTTAATAAAACCCAGCCACTCTTTATCATTTTTGTAAATGAATTTATAGTCTTCCATAATTATCTCCTTTAATCGCACTATCGCAGTAATTTTTTACAGTAGTTATGAAATCTTTGACATCATCACAGGTTAGATTAATTGCCATAGAATCCTTTACATCACATTTCTTGAAAAACCTCGGGTCTCGAATATGTCCTGTGTTATCGTATATCGCGAATTTATACAGACCATCATCACATTCGAAATATTCTATTCTATACCAACGGCGAGGTGTGCTAATTACTTTTTCCATAATAATTTTCTCCTTATTTTAAAACAGTTTTTCCAAAAAATATTAAAAACAAGTAGTATACTACAACGATAATCATAGATGCGATAAGAGAGAAGAATCCGAATATATATCCGGTAACTGCCAATATGAATGGTGACATCAAAAGTAAGAACGCCAATAAGCTTGACAGACAGTCGAATAATTTACGACTAGTAGAATTGTTCGGACACGACAACTCTATTTTATGAAAGATACCGATAAAGATAAACGTTGCGAAACACGCAGCAACAAAGAAGATTAAAAATCTTTCCATAATAACCTCCTATTTAGAAAGAAATTGACCGATGACCGCTGTTATAATTATATACACGACTATAATTATTAACGCCGCTATCACAGTTATGAAATTAAATAGACAACCAGCTATAGCAAATATAAAAGGAGACAACCAAACAATATTAGCCATCACGGTTGTAATAACGTTGAATATTTTTCTTGATGTCGAACCGTCAGCACAAGACAGTTCTATTTTATAAAAAATTCCAGTGAAGATAAACGTAAACGCCCATGCAGCCATAAAACCTAGAATGAATTTATCCATTATAATTTCCTCCTCCATTTTAACCAATAATTCCTTTTGCCATAAGCAATATGCCAACGAAAGTACCTCCGTGTATGATGAACCATGCAACAAACCACGGGATTGCATATCTAAATCCATCATATATCAAGCTGTGTGCACCAAAACCCAATAACTCAAAGCCGAGCAATATTCCAGTGAAAAGCAAAAGTTCTATCATATTTCTTCCTCCATTTTTACTATATGTACTTAATGTTCAATATCAGTATTAATGCTAAGCAGAGTGTTCCAATACCAATAAGAATTCCCATGATTATAAAATATAAAAAACTCTTAGGGTTTTCTATAGAAAAGATACCAGAGCGCCAACAATAACCATGCACCCATACTAAACAGCTTATGAAAAACGAGACCAAAACAGTAACGATTATTAAATATAAATAATTCATATAGAAGACACCGCTGTATCAATTGCGAAAAGAATGATAAACGTTATAACTGCGGCGATAATCCCTACGACAAAATATAAATATTTCATAATTTCCTCCATTTTAATAAGTATTTCATATAGAAGACACAACTGCCCCGATTGTGCAAACAGTGATAAAGGCTATGAAAGCGACAATAAATCCTATGATAAAAAAATATAAATAATTCATTTTCCCCTCTTTTTAATTAGACTCTTTTCGTTGAAGTTCTTTTTCTTCGATAAAGCTGAATTTATTGCTATATCTATAATCGATTTAGTTTTTATATGATAAAAATATAAATCGACAAAACTGGTATTTAAACGGTCTATTCTACCAGCCGATTGTACCATGACCTTATAAGAGTAATTTGGACTGAAAAACACAATCGTATCTGTATCAGTACAGTTCCACCCTTCAGCTCCAGCTGTGTATTGAACTAAATAGACCCATTTTTTGGATGTAGGTATACTATCATGTTTGTGACCGTTCCATTCGGCGATAACTGTATCTTTTAAGTACGATATTTTTTTAAGCCGTTCTAGTTCATAATCGAAATTGTAAAATATAATCAATCGATTATGTAACTTCTGAATTTTTTCAACTTCACGAGATTTGTTGTCGTTATCATTGACTATTCGTCTAAGAGTGTAACATAATGAGCTAATCTGCTCAATCGGCTTATTATTGAAAATATCCCACCGATTGCGCATTACGTATCTGTACTTAGTTACATCGTAGTCACAGAAAACGTTTATGTGATGCTGAGTTGTTTTTCGATTGAAGTTCATCGGAACAAGAATTTTGTCTTTGTAAAATATCAATAACCCTTCATCAATGTATTTCTCTATCTTAGGATATTTCGAAAATTTACTAAAAACAGCATGCTGATGCAAGAATTCCGTTCTGTTTTTATAGAACCCGTTTGCAATAAACACAGGAATGTAGTCTTCCCAAGAATCTCCCGGTGTAGCAGAGAGGAGAATCCATTTGTTTTTCTTAGTTATTTGTAGGAAGCATTTCACCCACTCGCCATGTCCAATAACTCTCTGTTCGTCAAATATAAAGAACGCATCTTTAACATCAACATATTTTTTGATATTGTTCCATGAATCTACTTTAAACGTATATTCTTCTAATCCGCCATGTTTTTGTATGTCAGATTCCCACTCATTCGTGTCACGTTTTCGTGCTGTAGTAATGATGTATACATCTAAATATCCATGTAGTTTAGCGTAGGCAAGAGCAGTTAGTGACTTTCCTGAACCAACGCCACCGCACAAAATACATCCATTATGCATTTTAGATAATGCGTCTTTCTGGTATTCTCTAAGTTCCATATATCCTCTCTAAAATATAAAAAATCTAGTTCTATTTTACGCATCGGAACTAGAAAGCGACGGTCAGCTCGCATAGTGGGCATTGTTAAGAGGCATACGAGAGTAAATGACTAGCGCTACTTGTCACCGGCGTTGGCAACGCTGACCCCAACGTCTAATAGTTATTGAATTGATATTACCATTTAATCTTGATTAAAAAGGTAAATCACTATCATCAGAATTATCAGAAGAACCATTTTCGTTAGTCTCCATCATCATTTGTTCAAATCGGTCGATTTGCTGGTAAACTGTCATACCGCTGAGATACGCAGTCTGACCACTTTCGTCGTTAGGACGCTCCCAATGATACGGCCTAATATCCATGTCAACCGATTCAATCCTAATAGAATCCAATGCAGAAACAAGATTCTCATCGACTCTTGTCTTCTTATCACCGGATTTAAGAATTATAGTAGGCCCCCATTGATTAAATTTCAACTTAACCTTAATGTATCTAAAGAATTCTCCTTCCTCTGAAGTCGAAGGTTTTACTGTGGGAGAATATCCGTTTCGTCTAAAGAAGTCGACCGCAGCATCGTCAGGAAGCAATAGACAGAAATTTCTATCTCCTTCCTTGTTATAAACACCCGGTTTTCCACTAAAATTCTTAAATATAATTTTAGCGTTGTTAATCTCTATCGTTTGTCCGTTAGTCTTGCATTCCATATTATTTTTCCTCCTTTTATTCAAAAAGTACGATTATGTTTAAAGCCATAAATCCTTTGTTCTCGTTTCTTCTTCACACGGTTTCTTACTATCTTTTTTACCAAAAAGCAAATTAATAAAATCGTTAAAGCGACGTGCATTGTAATACGAATCGAGCATATCTTCTATTTGTTTCTTAGTATCTTCTTTCTTTTCTTCGTCCTCCTTCGATTGACGAGAACAATATTCTTCTTGAGCCGCCACATCATTTTCACAATAATTGAGCAATTTACGCCATTCTTCATCGGTAATAGTAGTTTCGAACTCGAAATCACAATCATTCGTACAATTTATTCTCATTTTATCAAGTTCATCGTAATTGATTTTATGAAACCTATCACAATCGTTTTTCTTTTCTTCGCAACTATTATCGGAATCATCTTTACGATTAACACTCTTTTCGGTGGAGAATTCTCCATGATAACGTTTTTCGAGTTTTTCAATATTCTTGTTAAGAACATCTTCGAACTTAGTTTTATCAATAGCCCATGCCATAAGAGCTACATACCAGCACACGTCACCAAGCTCAAGGATAATCTTCTCCTTCGTGTCATCATCGAGCTTATGTCCATGATACATATATTTTTTTATAATATCATTGACCTCACCAACCTCACCGGACAAACCAAGAGACGCATTAAGAATCAAATCTTTTTGTTCAAATATGTCTTTGTTCAAAGTTTTGAGAGCCAAATCAGTGTAGCTCTCTGTTTGTTTTATCCATTCTTCTAAGAAATCTCCAAATTCCAGTATTGCGTTTGACAATTCATTCATTGAGTTCTTCAATTCGTTAATGTTATCACGGTTAGCAATGAGTATTTTCAAAATATCCTCGTCTTCTTTACATTTTTTCATGGTGTTTTCATTCATAATAATTACTTCCTTTCTTTCTTTTTAACATTCTTTTTATTTTCTTCATACTTTATAGGCCGTCTAGAATTTTCTCTAGCGGGAACACTCAAACAATAATCGCATGGGTCATCTGCGTCACTGCTGTTATAATGCTTACATTTTGAACAATAAAGTTCAAATTCAACTATCTTCTCCATCGTTTTCTTCGACAAATTTATTGAAATTTACATATTTACTTATCGTTTTTACAGCATCATCAACTAAGCTTTCGTAATATGAAACATCGATATCGTCTTCCTTTCCTAGATTTTTTACGTCTTCTGATTCGAGCCACCGATAGTCTTTTGTACCTGTGACTGAATCGTATTTAGATGAACCGTCTTTGTTTTTTCTTCTGCTTACCAAGACGCCTCCGCCATGTCCAGACTTTATAGGACAAAAAGCTCCAACTTTTCCTACGTACTGATAATTGTGTTCACCATCAGGAAGAGTTTCATTCATGTCCAAAAGCATTTCAGTCGACACGGTTTTAGTCTCACACAAATCCGAAAATATAATTGGTTCATGTGAAAACAACGTTTTGAACACATATGGAACAGCGAATTGAGTACCTGTTGCAGTCCAATGACCATCTTTGGCATCTTTAGCTATATATACTGCTTTATTTACGAGACACATTTTCTCGTACGTAGCTTCGTGTTCAAAGTTATAGCCATACTTCTTACCGAACTTTTTGACCTGTTCTATTATTTCAGGTGTAGCGTCTGGTATCTTTATTGAATCCGTCTTTATATGGGCAACAGTGAATCCTTTAGATTCCACGAATTCCTTTAGGTCCACCATAAATAGTGCTCCTCGTTTCGCAATTATGTTATCAATGTTTCGAATATCACGAAAACGATTGTCAAATGAAGCGAATGTCTGACCATAAACTGCATTTATAGGAGTTTTAAGACCGTTCGAAAGATATTTAGAACTGAGTTCTCCTGATTCGATACGACCAACGTATTTTGACAGTTTGCCGTCCAACATTGTTCTTAATACGTTCACATTTTGATGCTTGACTTCGACTCTCGTCTCTACGAGGTCCATATAATTTTGTGTATACTTAGGCCCGAAGTAACACTCAGACAATGTGGAATGCGGATGCTGAGATGTTATGTCTAACAACGCGACATTAAAATATACTCCGGGTTCAGAATATACCAATCCTCCTTCACCAACCTCGATACCTTTGTAAGTAGATACACCGTTATCGAACTTGTATCCGTCAAAATATGGCAAAAGACTATTAGCTTCACCATGACGAACCGCCATCATATCCGGGAAATACTTTTTCAAAAATATCAATACATCTTCGTCAAGTTCGAAGACAGGTTTTGACAAATCTCTATATCGGAATTCTTTCTGTGGATTCTTCTCTGCACCAAATATAATTCGAGCTGTATGCTCGTTTGTACTTGTGTTTAGAGACAATCCAGACAAATCAGCAAGTATTTGTCTAGCGAACCAATCGCCTTTCAAGAAATCAAATACCGCTTCGGTAGCTATGACGTCGTTATCACAGTATTCTGCTACCTTTGGGATGTCTTCGTCTTTAACCGGCTCATCCCACGGTAGTCCGAGTTCTTTGTGATGTATACCCAATTTTATTTCAAACTTCTTCAATGACATTTTGTTTCCAGCTGAAGCAAAATCGTATACATCTGTGTATGATAAATTATATGCCTGACCAAAGAATCCTTTTCCTTCGTTTATTATCTTTTGACTTAAGTTATACAGTTCCTCATTTGAGTAACCAATTAACCGTGCATACAGCATATGGTTATCATATCGTTTACAGTTGAACCCTATTAAATTGTGTTTGCAAAGATTGTCAACATCGTTTGGAGTTGGATTTATTAAGCGTATGACAGGATTCACTTCACCTCTAAATTTCCAATTTATTAAAAATAGATTTGGAAACACCTCTACGTCGAAAAATACGAGGTCATCAGTGTTGTCCTCATTTAAATCCTTGACAGTTTCATGCTCTGCCCAGAATTTCATGTCTGCTACTTTTTTTACGCAATATGCTGCCTGATTTGTACTGTTCATTGCAAAGGCATATATTACGTTTTTCAAATCGGATACGTCGTAGTTAATACCACTATTATACGCTTCCTCCAAAGTTTTGTATATCATATCTATCGACGATTTAGTCGAAGGCATTATTTCTTTTTTCAAATGCCTCGATATAACCGTTCTGATAGCTTTTTCATTTTTTAAACCATTAAAGTCTATCACTTTGTTTTCTTTTTTTATTGGAAGTCCTGAATTTATTACGGCTATTTGCTCGTTGTTACATTTCGTCAAAAGGCGTCTTAATGACGAATTGCCATTGAACACTTTTACTTCTATGTTCTCTGAGTAAATGCCTGCTAGCTTAGAGACATCTCCTTCATAAATATAATGTAAGTGAACACCTTTACCGCTCTTACTCAACTCTGCATACGTCTTTGGAAATTTTGACGCAGCTTCGATGTTTTTAGCTAAAGACTTTTCGCCATTGTCTTTCAAGTCGAAGTCTATAACTATATGATTAAGCGGCACCTTTACATAGTGCAATATTGATGTATCAATAGATGATAACGTGGTTTTAACCGAATCCCATTTTTTATACGGAAGTCCATCGTTATTTGCGTATTGCGCTGGTTGGTCTTTTAAAATATCATCCAGAACAGACTGTTGAGATTTCATAGAAAGCCATCCATTGTCCGCACGATTGTCGCTTTCACATTGAGATTCTTCCGATAAATTTATTAAATCCTTAAAACCATGATAATAACTCCTCGCTCGTGTCCCATCCTCCAAAATATAACGTTCGTGATACTCTTCGAAGTAATTTCTCAATTCTTCTCTGAATATTCGCATAGAAAACGGATACTGAACTTTTGCTTCATCGCAATAGTTCTTATACATTTCCCACGCGACTTTAAGAGAAACGCCGTTGTTTTCCATAAATTTGTTATACGAATCTAAAACAAAATTATAAAAGTCATTACTAGCGTTTAACATTATAACTGGAACGTATTTATCATATTTTGTCGGATTACTCAGATAGACATTTTTACACTTATTCGCAATCGCTCCAAGTTCAAAGTCTATCTTTTTAGTCAGAGTATTGTATTTCTGCTGGCTTACCTTCTTACCTGTTGGTGATACATCTATCAATCGTCTGATTATACCAGAACGCGAGTCTGTTATCTTAACAGGCTTGTTTGTTCCCATGAATAAGAAACATCTGTATCTATTACTGTATAACGACTTATACTTCTCATTCACGGTCATCATCTCGTGTGATACAAGACTGTTTAATCTAGTGTTATCTTCGATTCTAGACAAATCACCGTCATGTTGTATGCCAACCAACGGATTGCACTTAAATGGTTCAAGAGCAAAAGAGTTGTTAGATGAACCTAAGGCTTTTGCATCGAATACAGAATAATATCCTTCGAACAACTTCTGGATAATATTAAGTACTGTTGACTTACCAGTACCAGCAGAACCGTAAAACACGAGAAATTTCTGTATGTTTACTGAATCTCCTGCTACAATTGAACCTATGGCCCATTCTATCTTTTCCTTTTCTGTAGAAGAATATAAAGTACCGACAAGTTCATCCCATGCATCCGTAGGACCATCATTTAACGTATATGATAGCTTTTTGGACACATAGTCTTCTTTTTTAGGATGCTGGTCTGCGAAAGTTATTCTATCATCTAATTGTACATAGTTGTCTCTAAGATGCTTCTGGCAATATTTATGCCATTTATCTATGAGACCTGATTCTGAATCCCAAAGAAATTTTGGAATGACCGTAACGTCAGGTTTCTCCTCTTGCAATTTATTTGCGTACTGTTTTACGTCATTGTCAATCAGGTTCAATAGAACGTTTTCGTCTGTAGACCATAATTGTTCTTGCTCGTTCCAAACGGCATAAAAATCGCCGCCTCTTATCATCAAATCGTTAGTACGATTAACAATAAATTTAGGATAGACTTCAATTGTCATATCCTTACTTCTTTTAGTTGCTATTAAATAGAAGTCCATCCGTTCTCCTTTCTAAACATTTTTGATATATCAATGACATAGTTCTGTCATGAAGACCTGCATCTGGTCCCAGATAGACAACGTTCGCATGTCTATTTTTTTATTACGTGTCACAAATGGAGACCCGCTACCGTTTTTCTTGTATGTTTTAGTACAGAATTTGTCAATGATATCCTTAACCTTTTTTTCATCGAAATTTGAATCTGTCATATCTATGAGGCCCATATTTACTATGAATTCCCAAAACCATTGAGAACCTCTATAACCATATTTCGGGTCATACAAAGTGTTCTCAATTTCCATTGCCAATTCAACGAGAAGTTCAAATACAGACGATTCCTGAAACGGAGGAGCATATTCATTGAAATTGCTTAACCTCCGTTTAGACAACGCGTTGTTAATCCTAGAATCGTCCTCGTCGAACTTATTAATGTATGGCGTTGAGAAAAGACATTTCAATAAAAGTGAATATTCACTCCTATAAAATATCTTCCTCACTAGATATGAGAAATATGCATTCTCATCGTTCATCGTTCATCGTTCATCCTCAGCTCAAATCTTCTGCGATTTCATAATATCTCTTGAGAGTGTTGTTTTGGATATAGACGGCATCTTCATCGGTCTCCCTAAAAATACGCTTAAACGAGTCTCCTACGTAATCTACGTAATCAGTTATCTCTCGTCCCTTCAAATCATACATCTTATCTCGTTCAGTGTTATATTCCCACTGAATCATCTGATAAGTTGCGATTTCTCCGTATTCAGATGAATCGATAATCATGACGTCAGTAGACGCATCAATGTAACAATCTTTCGGTATGTCGTCATAATCGTCATCTTTTTCATAACAAATAACGTCATCATCGGTCAATTCATCGTCGTCAGATGAAAACATTTCAAACTCGTCATCCGGATACTCGTCGTCATCGAATATATCATCCGACTCGATGTAGCCAGAATAAATATCAATTACTTCTTTTGCGCTTTTTACCGCATCATCCATATCCTTTTTAAAGTCGTCATCATCGTGACGAAAAAACTCATTTACCATATCGGTATATTTTCTTTCCATTTCGTCCTTCTTTTTCTTAAATATAAAGAACGATGTAACGCCTGTGATAAGACCTCCGGCAATAACACCACTTACAAACCACATCCAATTAGTCATAGTATTTTACCTCCTTCGTTAGATATACTGCAATACATCGCCTTGGACATTAAAATCAAGCCAAATGCCGGGCTCGTAACCGTTGATAAACAAACGTTTTGATTCATCTGAAATATCATAGATACCAAAATCAATCTTTGCATTTTTGTCTATCTTCTTACTCCAACCTACGAGTTGCCCCTGAGGTGTCCTCGGGAATCCGAGCATTTCATACACTTCGTTAAGAGTCATAGTCTTATTTACCGAGAATTTTTCATTCGCGAACCGTTGCATCTTCAACAGGTAGAACAATCTATCTTCTGCGTCATCAGTCCAACCCGGACTCCCTTTACAGAAGCATCTTGTATATGCGCTATGCTCAGGTTCGATGGTTCTTTCAGTCTGCTTTTTCTTCTTAGATGTAGACCCGTCTTCGGGCTGTTTAACGTCCTTTACATTGAATCTGAACTGCCTATCAGCATCCTCACCGTATTTTTCTTTCACATTTTCTCTGTACTTATTAAAAGCACTAGAAACTCCGATAAACGCACTACCAAGCGTTAGGTAGCGTTTGTTCAAAATGCAGTGTGCTCCAACAAATACAGCTGCTGTAAGACCTCCAACGAGTACAGAAGGAATATATGCCTTAACGCATTCACGAGCGTAAGTTATGTCATTTACTTTAGTATCATTCGCAATATCATCTTCCGTGTATTCGAATGTTTCGTCGTTTTTTGCGTCTTCGATGACAGCTGCGACTTCTTCATGCTTCTTCTTAGCAGCAATCTGCTTTTCAGCGCCTTTTTTCACAGAATATCCAAACACACCAAGGCCAATTACGCCTATAGTGGTAAGTGCAGTAGGCAGACACGCATTCACGAAAGTTTTTACTGTATTAAATGATATCATTACTTTTCCTCCTTTGCGTTCTTCACAGATGTTTTGTTCTTAATTTTTATAAGACGGTTCAAATACCATCTTGCTTTCTCCAAATCTTCAATTTCGTTCTTTTGGTCAAACCGCCAAATATACTTAATAATCTGACCTACATAAAAACCTTCAATACCATTCTTATTAGAAATGGCTGATTCAATAGCGTCGATACATTCCACTTTCGTTCCAGAATAGTGCATAGGATGATTAACAGTACTCATTTTATTTTCTCCTTAAATAGATTTAAATGATATTGGTTTTGGGAATTTTATATACCACTTCCCGTTTGAAAGATAAACAGAGGCTGTCCGTAATGAAGTCCAGCCGTAATCGTTCGTTACATAATCGAACGGAATGTCCAGAGCATCGTACATCTCTGCAACAGAAACCATACCGGTGGCTTCTATTTTAGATGTTAATGCTTGGAGTAGATTCTTGGCTTCTGTAGGATTATTGAAGTTTACACTGTTATAATCCGACACTGTTGCTTTCTTCCAATTAATCGAGTTAATTTGCTGACTGTTACCAGAATGGTTATAGTTAGTATAACCATTATTATTCGAATAGTTTTGAAAACTATAATTTGTATAATTGCCTCCGTTTGAAAAACGACCTTGATTATTAGACTTTATGTCTTTTCTATAAATAAGATAATCGCTGCCATTTTTAATCAAATTCGACAACAAATTTTTTAAACTTGGGCTTATTAACTCAACCCAAAGGTCTTTCGCCATTTTTAAAAAGACCGAATCTGGTTTAGACAAATTAGCCTTTGGTGTATTAGGAGTATTTTGTTCCTTATTTTCCATGAAAAAATATAAAGGAGACTGTGTTTTTAATCACAATCCCCTTTACATACCTCCTTCGTTTTTTAATCGTATTGAGTTTTATTTAACTTCTTCTCCGTTACAATCAATCACGTCACAGTCGTTAATGTCAATAACTTTTTTGTTTTTGCGTTCCTTATGTTTCCTGTCAATCAGCTTATACAGCTTAATACCGCCGTAAATAAGACCGCCGATTAATGCCGAAGCACCGATACCGAGTCCTATTCCTCCAAGCGTTAAGTTTTTCGCTGATGCTACTGCTGTTTCAGTAATATCAGTTGCGCCAACACAGTTGGTTACCGCATTTTCAACCGCTTTTTCAACCGCGTTCGTTACGTGAGTTACGTTTTCTTCGTTCATAATAATAAATCTCCTTTAAATTTAAAAATTGGGAAGTATCCCATAATAGTATTTGTTTTTCTCGTTAAAAAATAAAACAAAAAAGGCCATCGTTTTATTGATGACCCTCTTGCTTTCTACTTACCTATTTTACCTATCATGTATATTATGATGTATACTTCTATGGATAGGATGTGTATACGTGTTTCTCAATGCTTCCGCTTCGTCTTTCTCTTTCTGCTTGCGTACAGCATTCTTAATTGATATAACACAAATTATTCCAATAATAAGCCCTACTATCATAGTATCCTCCAAGTTTTAATTTTTTGGTAGTATCCCATAATAGCGTTTGTTTTTCTCGTCAATTTGTTCTTGTCTCGTACTTTTTTATTTCTGCCGATATTTCTTTTTTCATGTCGTTTTCCAAATATCTTGCGATAAGAAATCCGCCTATCATATCACAGATTGTTCCTAAAATGTTAATCGCATTCATTTTCAAATCTTCCTCCTGTTATAAGCCAACTGTTAGGTAGCTCACATATTTTTTTACAAAAACTAATCCATTCGTACAATTTATGAGACTTTCGCTCATTATACATCTTGTGTAATGCCTCGTAACTAAGCATCACGGTTCGTTTTTGATTATACGAACTAGGTAGTGTCTGTATAATCTGCCACCAATATTTTTTATCCATTGTTTTTAAATATAAATCGCGATTCTTGTTTAAATAATCGATTATATTGTCTAGACAATTGAAATCAGTTAACATATCAGTGCTAAAATCTTCTCGCACGAATTTTTTAGCTGTTATCTTATGCATAGTGGAGCACGAATTACTTACAGTTCCAACTTTATATGTGTCGAACTCTTTCCACCAATATAGTGGTGCGCAAATATCCATATACACTACTATCATTCTCATAAATTTCCTGTGCGACGGCCCAGCTTTGACAAGTTTATTCATCAAAGTTGCATCATTGCACCCTAGAATATATACATGGTCTGCAGAGTCAACATGGAGCTCGGTTTTACCTATCATAGCGTCAATACGAGGGATATTACAATACCCACTATCTGATTTGTCCCAAGAATTCATTGGGTTACGCATCCCTCGTATTGACTCTTCGAAACCGTAAACGCTCACTTTATCTATAGTAAGCATTATCGATTCTCCTTACAGCAATTGCGGTTCTTCAAACGACAACATCAAGACGTAAAAATTCTCATCTATACAAGCTCTACGATGCCAAAAATGCACTTCTTCGTCAATCCACCACAAAGATTGCATACTTATAGGATATTCGTCGTCATAATAGTTCTTAAGTACAATGTCCATGTCCAATTGTCTATAAAAATCTATAACTGAACACCTTCCACGTTTTCGTACAACTTCATTTACATAATGCTCAGCTGTCAGGAGTTCATCCATTGTAGTCTCCATGTATGACAAAGTAAACATGTCATAGACAAGTATAGTATCCGGGTTATCATCAGATATAGTTATACCCATATCTTTTACATCTTGTCTAGCGATGTCTTCCTCAATTTTGTCCTTAAGTCCTGCCTTTTCCAACGCTGAATTGATTTTGTCTTTGTATTTACTGTAGGATGCATTCGCGAAAGTGTACAATCCAATCAAAGACGCCTGTTGTCTGTTGGACAGAATTGTATTTCCAACGATGCTAGCTACCGTACCTATTCCAGTAGCTATCACAGGTGCATACGATTTGACGTCACTAATAACAGCATCTTTTTTTGTGAAATCGTCTCCCTTCTGTTTTTTCAACTCTTCTTTTCGTTGTACAGCTTTGGGCGTTATTTTAGCCGTAAGTACGATAGACGCTACCGTTCCTACAACGCTCAAAGCACTAAGAATATAATTCCCATTTTTTTTAAAAAATTCGCTGAAACTCATTTTGACACCTCATCTTTAGCTTTTTTAAATTTGTTCTTTACAGAATTTTTAAACGACGTCCACTTTGCAGGATTTCGTTTTATGATGATAAATGCTGCGATACCGACCGGGATAATTATGTTGGTTGTCCACAATCGTATTTCCCTCATCAGTTCCACATTCCTACTCATATAATTATACCTCCAGATTAAAAAGCTTTGTTAAAATTATATACCGGGTCGCTAGTATACGAAAATACCAGCACCGGATACCCGTGTTTTGACTTTTCGTAATGATACACAATATCAAGACCATCGCCTGAACGTTCATACTCCTTGGACGTCCAGCCGACTATATCTCCAATATCTGAGCCATCTTTATCTAGATACGCATAGAACTCATTTAATGAACACGCATCATAATTCATTATGTCTCTATTTACACTATTAATAGCTCGTTCGAGACTTAAGATATTCGAATAAAAATATCTTCCAGAATACGAGTCATAGCACATCATCTCATCCATCTGGCGTATGTCATTAGTCGAAGGTATTGAATCATTGGAATCCATAGCCTTTTTATTAGCTTTCTCTTGTATCGCGTCCTTAACTTCGTTAGAAACCGTGTCTGCAACCGCAGATTTATAGGTGGAAAGAGCGTTCTGTGTTACTCCAACTAGCGTAGACGTAGCTACGATTGAATTATTTAATCCAATAGCACCTGCGATTATTGCTCCTGATGACGTAACAACATTAATAGCTACCGGAATATAGCTCTTCCATGTGCTCTTTATTTTTTCTTTTCTAGAAATCAACTTATCAGAATATAAGTTAGCATGTTTTTTGCCAATGTTAAAAAGCTGGATTCCAGAAAATATCAACCCACCGATTCCAGCTCCAATTAAAATGTTAGATTTTAACCTGTTATTCACTTTTGAAACAATAGAACAGACTGTTTAATCTGTTCTATTTTACCTCCAATCTTATTTTTCTTTGAATGTTACTTCGTCAACTTCTTAAACAAACTCTTTGCTGCTTCCGAAGTGAACATACTATCGCCGCTGTATTCGACGAACAGCGACAGCAAAAATACAAACGTACTCACACCTATAGGGACGAGCGACGAAACAATCTCTCTACGCTTTGTATAAGCGTCGGTCGATTTAATTATTGCCTCTCTAATCCTTATTAGTCGAGTTAGTATTTTGTCATATTTGTCGTCGTTTACGTCAAGCTTATTAAGCTCGGTCAATAGTCTTCGCTCCTCCGCTTTGAGAGCCTGAAAATTCGTTTTTTTCTTCATAAACTCCTCCAAAAATATAATTTTGGTATTTATCCCATAAAACAACATGTTTTTCTGGTAAAACAAGAACACTCACTGTCTTTCAAGTGAGTGTCCCGTTTTGGGTTTTAAACTTCTTAGTTGATATTCGTCTGGTTTGTAATTATTTCACTCAGACCATACGAGACGTCAGTCAATAGACTGAGGATGTCCCTATATTGATTATCTAGAATCTTCGCGGCGTTTCTCATACTCCACAGATTCTGAATCACCAATATATTTGCGGTGATGCATTCCTCATATTGTTTCTTCGTCTTCTCGTCGTTCATAATAAACATAAACCTCCAAAATATAAATTAGGAAATAATTCCCATAACAGTACGTGTTTTTCACGTTAAAATGAAACACTCACTGTATTTCAAGTGAGTGCGCTCATGGTTAACACCTTATCTTTTTCTTTTTCTTGTTCTTATTTTTTCAGCGATATGCATAATTATAACGCTTAATGAAAATATCTCTATCAATGTTAGTAACGCGTACAGATATACGCCTACAAACAAACTTCCTGTGGTATCATAAATAATTTCCACAAGCGCTTTCCATGCTCCGGTGAACATAATAATCCTCCAATAAAAATATAATTTTGGTATTTATCCCATAAAACGACCTGTTTTTCTGGTCAAACAAGAACACTCACTGTATTTCAAGTGAGTGCCTTTGGTTTTTGATATCCTTATTTTTTCTTCAATCCGTGAATGTAGACTTTACGAACTTCTTCTCTTATCATCTTACGTTGTTGTTTTTTGTTTCCTATGGCGCTAAGCACGCCTCCAGCAAAAGAACAAACCAGTCCGAGAATAATTAAAGTTGCCATAAAATTTTTCCTCCAAAATATAAAAAAATATTAGGATTCTATCTATCCCATAATAGTACATGTTTTTCTCGTTAAAAAGGAACACTCACTGTTTTTCAAGTGAGTGCCCAAGGAAAACAAAAATATTAGACTTTAGTTTATTACATAAGTTTCCTCCTTTCATAATAAAACTATATCATATATTTACTCCATAATAGTATATGTTTTTCTCGTCAAAAAGGAACACTCACTGTTTTTCAAGTGAGTGCCTTTTCGGTTTACCTATTTTATTTTTGTCCGTTAGATACTATCAAATATACTCCCATGACTAAGAGTATTATCCCTAAAATCATATCTTTCCTCCTACAATATTTATTAGGTATTTATCCCATAATATACGATGTTTTTTTCGTTAAAGAGTTACTTATTTTAAATCATCAAGTTCTCTTTTAATAGCGCTACAAAGAATAGACGCCATATCATGTCTTGTGGAAAGAACCCGAACTTCCCATTCTTTTTTATCAGTCATCTCGAATGTTACTCCATACGGTACATTATATAAATAAAATAAGATGTGAAAATTACATTTATATTCATCATGACCAGATATAACGAATCGATATCCTTCTAGTTTACTTAATTTGTTAATCCAAAAATTCTTAGTTGTTTCAAGTGTTTCCATAAAATTAATTATAGTGTCTTCTTTTTTGTTGCTAATCATAAAATATTACCTCCAAAAATATAAACAAAGAACACTCACTGTATTTCAAGTGAGTGTCCTAAACTCGTTTTAGATTTTATTTTTCTGATGAGACCTTTTCATTATATTCGTATAGTAACGTAATATACGAAAGAAGTACTTTTGCTTTCTCTACACCAGCCTCTGAACGTGTGCTAATCCTCCAAACGCTACTGTCGGTATATCCATCATAGTTCCAAAGCTTAAATACAACTTCATTTTTAAACCCGTCGTCTATAAACTCGATATCTACTTCGCGTGTATCCAAGTTTATATCAGCACTAGTAATCGTGTATTTGCCATTGAACATTCTAGAAAAATGCCGTGTCCAATAGTCTTTAGTTTCGTTCAAGGTGTCTTCGATTTTCCTCATTAATACTTCTATCGGTTTCGTATCCATAAAATATTCCTCCGAAAATATAAATCTTTAGGTATTTATCCCATAAAACTGCCTGTTTTTCTGGTCAAACAAGAACACTCACTGTTTTTCAAGCAAGTGAGTGCCCTTATTGGGTTCGTTCCTATTTAGTTTTTCTTCATCTCTTTCTTCATCTCTTTCTTACATTTTTTCAATACGTCCCTAATGTAATTCCGTATTATCACACTTTTCCATACATCAAGTCCCCAGACGCTGAAATTGAGGTTTTTCACGCTCCCATTTTTTCCAACTTTCGCGAGTTCGAACATTACTTTATAGTAATCGCCATCGAAAGTGAATGTGTACCAAGTCGTACACGTTTCATAATCCGAGTGGTGGTCAACCATCTTGTAATCTTCAAACGTTGCAAACGTTTTATCAAAAAAGAGCTTCCAATTCTCTTCAACTTCTTCGGCCTGAGCCCGAAAAGCTGCTTTTACGTTTTCATCTTTTTTTGTCAGATAGAATTTCATAATAAAAAGTCCTCCAAAAATTCTATTAGGATTTTATCCCATAATATACCATGTTTTCATCGTCAAAAAGAACACCCACTGTTTTTCAAGTGAGTGCCTTTGTTTGTTTCAATCCATGTTACTTTATAAACCATTTGAATATTTCACAAACGACTAATATTACTGTTAGTGCTATCACCATCAACAGAAGATAGGGCGCATAACTTATTATCATAATACTCCCTATTGCCGCCAATGATAAAAAAATCAACACCAGTATTGTAATCATATTGTTCCTCCTAAATGTCAAAAATATTTCGGATTTTACTCCATAATATACTATGTTTTTCTCGTAAAAAAATAAAAAAGAAAGTGTAAGTCAATATAGATGTGCACCCCCGTTTATATTAATTTGATATAAACAACTCGTGCTGTCCTTACGGTCCCCAACCCTTACAAGTTGAGCATCTTCGTTAGTTCATTCATACTTACAATTCTCAATCAGGTTCTTGTACTTACCTAATCTTTCTTTTCATAATATACAATGTTTTTGTCGTAAAAAGAACACCCACTGTTTTTCAAGTGAGTGCCTTTTATTTGTTGTTATACTTATTTCTGGTCGTATACCGACAAAATATAGTTCAGAAGTGCGTTTTCTCTTTTTCTTCCTCCCTTAGAGTATATCCTAACCTCATAGTGAAATGTGTCGTTCTCTTCATCGTAGTCCCGAATTTCAAATACAACTTCATTTTTCACGCCAAAATCTTCGAATTCAATACATAGTTTTGATGCATCTAAATCGATATCTGCACGAAAAAGTTCGTATCCTATTCTGAACATTTGACTGAGACGACCAATCCAATATTCCTTGGTGTCGGTTAACTCTTCGTCAATTTTCTTCCGTACCTCTGTCGTAAATTTGACAGTATTGTTTCCTTTTGTTTTCATAACAAAATCCTCCAAATATAAATTATGGGTATTTATCCCATAATACACTATGTTTTTACCGTTTAAGCTCTTTGTATGTCATTGCGAGGTCTGAGTCTGATATACCGTTAGTAGTCGGGTCGTTAACAATACCTAAAATTGTTAAAATTATAAATACTGTAGAAACTATATCGAGTAACGAAGACGATATACCTCTAAGGTCTAAGTCGAGACCGAATAATTTACATACCTGCGTTACAAGTAAAATAACAGCGGGTATCATGGTCGTCCAAAATAACTTGTTCTTTAACCTAACTTTAAAATTTAATTTCATATGTCTTTCCCCTCCATGAGCTTTTCTATGTTGTTTAATCTTTTTTCTAAGTTACATATTTTAACAGAACAAACTTCATATGACGTTCGTAAGTTGCATAGTTCAACAGCAATGTGTTCGTATGATAATGTATTCTGTTCTATCTTTTTTTCTATCTGAGTTAATCTATAATTAGTGAGCTTGTTCGCAGTAAGTATACCGCCGAATGTTCCAATTATAGTACCGATAAAGGATAGAATAGCAACTAAAATTGTATTATCCATATGTTATCCTCTCCACACTGTATATGATGTATTTATGTAAACACGATTTAATGGTTCAGTAGACTTAGTTCCATCTTGGTAGTATACATCAGTATTCTACATCCGTTCTATCCGGCAACGCTTCAAGGACGCCCTGTACGTTTTCCGGCAATGCTTCAAGGACGCTCTGTACGATTTCGTTTACTACGGACTCTGCAAGTTTATCACTAGTTATACTATTGTTTGATATATTCGAACCTGATATAGCGGCTCCGGACGATAAATTGAACAAAACCACAGCAGATGCTTCTTCTGTCTCGTCAGACATCTTAACGTATCTAGTTATAAAGCCCTTTTTTATCATATAATCATAAAAAGACTCTAATGTAACGTTATTCAAACTTTTAAATGCGAACGCTGTTTTATGAACGTCAGTAATATCAGATAATTCGTCTTTTAATCCTTCTACAGAATTACTTCTAGCTGCAGGAGAAGAAATATCATTTACAATCATAGCTCTGTGGTTTGTTATATTAACTATTACTCTATCACCGTCAACAACATCTATGGTTGAAACCACTGGCGTATATTCAGTTGACCCGTCCAACTTAACATAAATCTTTCCTTCGTTTATAACGGCATATCCATAAACAGTAGACGATGTTTTTGGTTTTTCTTTTTTAAAAGTAGACGCAAACGTCTTAACTATGTTAGGCGGTAGTTTATACATGGTACATAGTTCCTTTCCACAAATTAACCGGAAATGCTGCTGTCTCAGAAACTGACATTGATTTACTACAATTATAGGTCTGAGACATAACTTTAGCCTTAATGTTATATAATCCAGCCTTTTTGTAATTTAATCTTATAGAATCACCTATGGTTACTGGACAATATCCGTGAGAATAATTCAGTTTATAAGTTACTGTTGACATCTGTTCAAGCGTTCTTTGAGCGTAGTCATCAACTTCGTCTTGAGTTGGATTACCTACAATAACAGGTTGCGTAACCCTAGCTAGAATTTCACGACCTCTAGACACAGTAGAAGTAGGTGAATCTGGGTCATCATTGACAGCTCTCGAAAAAATATAATTTTTATCGTCAGAATAAATTACTTCTACCGTGTTAGGTATATCGCATAAGTCGTATTCCATAGTTATACTAGGAAGAAGTATGGACGAATTATCATCATTGAATTCCCATATAGGTGTTGTCTCAGAAAACTTTACATCTTTTTCTAAAAGAATTTCTCCAGAAGGTGAAAGTGCTATATGATGTTCAGCCTGACCTAACAAATCGCTTATAAAAGTTAACCAATCGTCACCTGAATCAGCAACGAAATCAGTTAAAAGATTTTTGCTAAATGTTTTTCTAACAACTGGTGCACGACAATGTTCTGTAATTAACGTTATAGCGCTTTCTAATATGTTGGAACCAATTTTTAAATAGTATCCAACAGGAGGTTTTCCGTCTTTTAATTCATACAACGGAGAATATGCTTGAAGATTTTTAGAAAAAACTTTTCCGTCAAACGATAAAGATGGTGTCTGAACCAGACTAGTATTCAAACATATTCTTTCTCTGATTCCATTTTGAACTACAATTAAATATGTTCGTATATACTTTTCTCCATCGAATTCATGAGTATTGAATGTAGCAGAACCAAGAGTCTCTGAAGTCAAATCTCTTTGAAAATCTGAGCTTATTACACTACTTAAACGCGTTTTGTCCTTCCAAGTGTTTTCATCTACATAGTAATATTCAAACGATTGGGTCATGGATTTAGTCCAATCTACCATAATCACATCCCTCCCTCAACTCTGGTTATATCTAGTGTAACAGGAACTGTTACTGCGAGATGTGTTAAAGAGAACGTTACATTTATGTTAGCCCAATAACCTACACCAGACGGTTCTCTAACATAAACATCACCACAATATAGATTAAGACGTTGCAATTGATACAATGTCTCTTTATCGTATTTAGGAACTTCTACTTTCCATGAACCAGTTTGCTTTTTTAACACACCGTAATACGATACTGGGTTTTCTCTACCTGCGTACTCCACTAATGTGACGTCTTTAGATATTTTATTGTCTACGTCTATGTTATAGGGAAGTTTTAATAGAGAACCATTCCAACCATTACTTTCTTTGACTCTATCGTTACTATCTATATCATACGGGACATAATTTTCATCCCACTGAATAATTATAGCCTTCTCACCGAATTCAATACCTGGAACGTCGTAATAATTCATTTCTCCTGTGGTGGAAGATTTAACAACGATTCTATATCTAGCCGAATCCAAGGCCGGATGAGGGTCTGTTGCGTATATGTATCTGTTACCGTCTGTTTCTTGCTCAATGTTTTCCATAATTGTTGTGAATCGGCCGTCGTTCTCTCGCCTATAAACAGATAAATACATTTTTACCGGTTTAAACCCAGTATCAAATATACAATAAGGACGTATATACGCTTGATATGTGTCTCTGTTTATAGCGATTTCAGCATTAGGTTCAGGTACAGTTTGAGACCATGCTACAGTAAATGTATATTGACCCCATCCGACTAGACCACTGTTCATAGTGACATGTAAGTCTAACGTATATTCGCCGTTATTATCTAATTTGACGTCTTTAGGAGTTAATATTTTACTAAAATTCGTGTCAATATCGAAATGCTCAGAATATAAAACGGTACCTTTAGTAACGACTATGTCATTACCGTATGAATCTTGGCTATCAAAATTGTTGTTAGCCGTTATTTCTAATAAGTATGTAATCGGCTTTTGGTTGCCAGCAAGATATATACCAGTTACTGTTAATGGATATGAAACGACAGTGTCTACCACTTCGTTTCCAGTTCCATCGGTTAGGTGCATTTCTAACGATGGAGATATATACACGTTAATAGTCTTTTCTTCTGAGAAATCGCTGTAGTCATCTAACGCGCCTTTTGTCTTAACTCTCCAAGTTATAACAGCGCCGTCTTTGAAAAACTCAGGTAAATCAGAACTCTTTAACGTATACGACGTCGTCTCTCCGGTTACATTTATTTCTTTTGGTCTCGCATTAGGTGAGGATAACACTATCGTTGCCGCAGTTTGTTTCGAATTGTCTTCAGCATTATGTAACCAATATAGTACTACTGTATCAACAACTGAAGCGGTAGTTGTTGACGACCATGTGGTAGGAGGATTAGGTTTTTTTCCTAAAGATACTCGTCCGTACGATACCGACCAAGGTGAATTACCTGCCGAGTTAACAGCTCTTACTCGGAAGACATATACTTTTCCTGTTTGTAACCCAGTTTTTTCAAAACTATTATACAATATACCGGTTATGCTAGTAGCTGTATCCTGATAAAAGAAATCAGAAAATTTTTCAGCATATTGAAGTTCGTATGAAGTAGCAGTTGGAGACTCACTCCAAGAAATATAAATAGATGTTAGAGAAGTAGCTCTACATTCTGTTATTTCTCCCGGAACTGGTGGAGGAGTTAAAGTCGCGGATGAATACGCACTCCATTCCGATATATTATCCGTTGTAGTTCTAGCTCTAGCCTTTACTCTATACGTTTTACCGGGTTGAAGAGTTACGACATAGCTTACAGCGTTTGTTATTGGTATGTCAAGCCAGCTACTTCGTTGTAACGTGTTATTTCCATCGACAGCAACAGCAAACTGGATTTGAGAACCTTTTGGATATGTCAATCCTTCCAAAGACATAGTTAAGTTATATAATTCGTCGAGTTCTACTTGAGGAGTAGAAGGCGCTGAAGGTGGCGCCTCCTCTTCAACAACAAAATAAACCCAACTACTATATTCAGACGTCCAATAACTATGTTCGTTATTATTAGAATCCTGATACGTTTCGGATACAGCTTTTACTTTAAAACGTATCTTTTTCGCATTACTTGGAATACCCCAAGTCTCTTGTTTGGTAGACGGACTTCCTTCCTGACCGTCGAACCATCCCTGAGAGCCAGTTGTCAAGGTATCTACTTTGTATTGCCATTTGGTTTTATAGTTTGCAGTATGGTTTTTATCCCATGTCCATTTGGCAAATAATGTATTTGTAGTACCTGTTTGGACTTCGAATTTAGTTACAATTGGTGATGCCATTTTACATCCTTTCTTCTACTCTGACTGCGTTTATAAGCTGTAATACTGCATTCGCTATAGTCGAACCGTCGTCGTAGGAAATTCCATTTATTTCGTAATTGTTTACTGTTTTAGGTGTACCGGATATGTTCTTCAAAATATCAAGCGGAGATATAGTGTTCGAACGATTAGCGTTAAACATGCTATTGGACGTAGCCGCTAATCTGAACGAAGTACTAATACTAAATCCGTCAAATATAGAGTTAATCCGTTTACCGCCAGACGTAATATCTGATAAATCAAGAATCGGTCTAATTGTAGGCTGAAACTCAGTCGATAAACTAATAGCGTTCGCTACATCTTCTGCGGCGCTTTGTAATCCGTTTGCTTTAGTACCAGCGCGACCACGTGTCTTTTTATCGATTGTAGAGTATATACCGTCGAGTATAATACCAGCCCTATCTTTTGCTCTATCAGCTTTATCAGACATACCGTCAATGATGGAAGATATTATTTTTACACCGATATTGTAGAAATCATTTGTAGCATTCGGGCCTATTCCCAAACGATAATTGAATTCAGCAATTATAAGTGACACTACATTACCAGCGCCGATTCTTATGCTTTCTTTTTTATTATCATCATTTAAGGTATTGGCTATTGTTTCCATAACTGTAGTCATTATAGTTGCTATCGGTTTTTCGATAGGGTCTAACAATGCGTCACTGAAACCTCTTCTCGTTATTTCACCAGCAGAATAACCTGCGGAATATAAGTCCTTATATCCATCTTTATATGCTAAAACATAATTGTCGATAGAGATATGAGCGAATTCTACTAATGCTTCAGCGAAATTTTCCAAACCAGAGAAATCGTAATCCGCCATTTTGGTATTAAAATCATACATAGCATCAGCTAACGCCGTTAACTTAGCACCAAATGAATTAGCTCCGGTTGTAGTTACACTTTCCATACTTGCACCAGCCGCAGATAAATCTTTTATTGCTTGCGCTGCGCTTGTTACAGCCGTTTCATCTATGTTCTTTACTTTATCGCTAAAACCTTTAATTTTTTCGCCTAAAGTTTTGAAATTATCACCGAACTTACTGATTAGATTCTTATCCAAAATAGCTTTATTGCCATTTTCTTCGGACGGTAATACACCGAGAATGCTTGTAACAATATAACTTACATCATCCACCATGCCTTTAGGGTCGTCGCCTAAATTACCGTCAACTGTGGATGAGAAATTTACTACTGACGTACCGAAACTTTCCAACTGAGCGCCGAAATCGCTCAAGTCTTTTTCAGACGTGAACAAGGATGATATAACACCCTGTTGAGGAGCCAACGAATTAGTTAAAGAAGCAAATATATTACCGGCGTAATATGCTGCGTCTACTGCTCTCGGGTTGATTTTAACAGTACCGTTTTCGTCTACGACGGCATCACTAAATCTAATCATAGATTGTCCGTAAGCTTCTATACTAAGACCGAAGTCTTCTAAGCTTTTGGAACCAGCTACTTTTTGCCAGAAACCGTTTCTCGTAGGAACTTTTCCATTTAACTCAGCCATTATTCCGCCAGCATCTGCAGCGGCTTGAATCGATTCTGTATTTAATCTACTCTTACCCTCAGAATCTGTAACAGTATTACTAAACAAAACCATAGCTGCACCATATGCAGCACAACTTGCTCCAAATACACCTAGGTCAGCTTCACCCATTATTTTACTAACCCAACCTTTACGTCTAGGAATTTTATCAGCCAATTCTGTCATTAATAATCCGGCTTTCTTTGCTGTATCTATCGCGCCTAAGTTTATTACACTGTTACCTTCTTCATCTGTTAACGCGTTGTTCATGGCCACTATTGCAATTCCAAAACCAGCTACTGATGCGCTAAACGAATCGAAGTCAGCATCATTAAATGCCGCGACTGCCGGTACTGCTTCTTGTAATGAAGTAATCATTTCGCCTATAGATACAGCAGCAGTAACAGCTTCGACATCGATATTACCAGATACGACGTTGGAAAACTCTACCGCAGCATAACCGAATGATACCAATTTCGATAACATGATATCAAAAGTATCACTTGAACCAGTAAAAAACTCTATGAAACCGGTTAAACTTTGGAGTAGTTCAGCCTTTGTTATCATCATTAATGCTTCGCATAATGCTTGAGCTCCCATTGCTCCATCTGGTCCCATTTGTTTACAAGCAATAATAAACGGTATAGATGCAACAGCAAATTTGCTTAATTGAACGCCAAGGTCGAACATACTAGGAACGAACGGTAGTAAATTAGTTATTCCTTCAATTAATTGGGCTACACATAATGCTAATATAGAAGCTACTAAAATTCCGGCGCCAGTAAGAACCTGCTCATCAGCGGCGAGTTTCATTACTTCTATGAAACCATTATTTAAATTGTTAGCGAAGTCACTAAGTGCTTGACCAAATGCAGGTAAAATTTGCATTATTCCTTCTGCTATGCCGGCTATAAATGCGCCAATCATTTGTCCTACTGTGTTAGCAAGTTTAATCATGATAGGAGCGCCTGTATTAATATAATCTTCTATTTGAGGATATTTTGATGCTAAGGCGCCGATTGCAGTTATTAGACCTCCTAATACAACTAGTACAGCCGATAATGCTCCTATAGCTACACTAGCTATTAAAGCTAACGGGGCCAACGGAGCGACTTTAATTAATACGTCTGATATTGCATTTAGTAAGAATACTAATATTATTGCATTTGCAGTAGCGTTGTCTATGCCTTGCATTAACGCTAAAACACCGACTATAGCCAACATGGACACTATAACACCGGCTAATATAATCATAGCTGCTTTCCATCCAGCACCAAGAACATCTAACGATAACACTGCGGCAACTAAACCTAACGCTATTATTAATGGTACCATTGCCAACATAATTGCGGTTAAAGCTAGAGCGCTTGGAATAGCATTATTTACGTTCTTTAACATTAATAAAGATGCCGAAATTAATATCATAGCTCCACAAACCATTAATATCAGAGCTAACATTGTTTTTATAACGCTCTCGTCTAGTGTAACGTTTGCATACGATAATATTACGACGGCCGCAGCCAATGCGTTTATTAAAATAGCTAAAGATAATGCTGTTTTGATACTTGTTTTAACCTTAAGTTTATCCATAGCTAATAATATCACGCCTAATATGCCCATTACTAGTGACATTATTACTAACGATTTTAATGCACCTTTTTTTATCTCTTTCGATTGACTTAATATCAATACTGCAGCTGCTAGTGCATTTATAAGGACAGCTAAACTTAAAACGGTAACTATGTTAGATTCAACATGTAACGTATCGAGTAAAAATAAGATAGCACCTATAATAACTAAAACGCCAGATATAATATAGAGCGCCGTAATTGTTTTACTATCTAAATCCTTAACTTTGGATATTATTGCGAGAGACGACGCTAACGCCAACATTAAAATACCCAACGCTATAGCGGTACCTAAAGCGGTCTTGGAATCAACACCCAATTCACACATACCGTATATAACGCCAGCTATTATTATAAGTAGTACACCTACTGAAATCATACCTTTAATAGCTTCTTTAGACCCATTAGCGTACTTAGATGCTATCATCATACCAGATATAGCAGCTGCCAATATCGTCATAGCACCAACGGCGCTGTATAATCGTTCTGGCTTTATTAAAGAAAATAGTAATATAGCTACAGTCACTACTGATAGCATGGCAACTATTGCAAGTAAAGATTTTCTAGCATCGCTTTTAACTTCACCTGCTGCAACCATCAAACCTGATATTAAAATACCGAATATTCCTATTACAGTTACACCTTTTTCCAACAGACGTGTCGGTACAAAACCTATCGCTACAGCCAAAGCACCCATTAAAACCATAGAGAAGGTAACTAATAATATAGTACCGCCTATTGATAAAGCACTACCTTTAACATCACCCATGAAATGATTTACTGCTATTAACGCTGACACCAATGCGGCAAATATCCATAAAACACCTATACCCCGTTTTAAGTTTTTGTCATTTATTTTAGATATAGCCTTTATAACTAAGGTCATTACTCCGAATGCGATAGCTATGTATAATATCATTTTACCGACATTACTGTATGCTCGTTTCGAACCAGCACTATTAGAATTAAGGAAATCAATAACGCCTTGAACTACCATTAATGCTATCACAAGGCCAGTAAATTTCTTTAATGCATTTATTCCTCGGTTTGTCTCTTTTTCGGGTATACTACCTGCATATTTTACGACTTTGGCCATGACTAAAAACGCTACGGATATGTACATCATGTTCTTCCCGGCGTTGTTCATTGACTTGCACAGTCCGTTAATGGCCATCATCTGTATAACCATCCATTTAAAGGCGTTTAATGTGACTAAACCTTTAAATATCGTATCAGAATCCATTTTTCCTACGGATTTCATAACGTTAGCCATTATTAAAAATGAAACAGCTATGTATACCATAGTTTTTCCAGCGCCATTGACTTTATTCGATATAGCCGATAACGGTATTAATGTTAAAGCAATAAGCCATAAAGCACCCATCATAACTATTGCTTGAGCTACGTTCTCTTGTTTTATACTAGCTAATATCGTAAACGCCAAAGCCATCAGGAAGAAACTGGCAGCTATACCTATCAGATTTAATACTGTATCGTTTATAATCTTTTTATCTTTATCGATTTTATTAAACGATGACGATTTTTTGTCTAAAAAGTACATTAACGTCACAAGGGCTGCTAATATGATGGTTATAATTTCAATCACCGTAATTGAACGTTTCAAACCATCGTCATCGATTTTAGATAAAAGAAATATAGATGCTGCTAATAAAGCGATGCTAATTGCTATAGAATATATCATCTGAGTTACAGCTTTTATTTTTTTAGCTTTTCCTAACTCAGTCGTTAAGTTTTTAATGCCGATTGATAAATTGTTTGCAGCTTTTGTTAAAATAGTTAACGGATTGTTAGATACTATTTCAGATATTTTATCTAACGTTGAATCTAATTTTCCAACTCCTTTAGCTAACGAAATCGCTAATCCTCCGAAAATAATAGTACCCCATGGAATTTTAGAAAAAAACTCCAGAATTTTAGGCATGTTAGTTATTAAATATTTAACGCCTGATACTGTTAAATTTTTCAGAGTAGTTATAGCCTTGCCTACGAACTTAGTAACGGCCTCTACAGTGGTCATAGTAGCATTGCCTATACCAACTGCAAATCCTTCACCAGTCAATTCGCCGTATTCCATAGGAACTCTAGCAGGCGAATGTATTCCTAAAATCTCCCGTAAAGTCGATAATATAGTGTTTGCTAAAAGTCCTACAACTTCTTTAACTTTAACAATACCACTTTTTAATCCGTTTACCAAACCAGATATTATGTATTCTGGTATATTATCTGTGTTTTTTAATCCATCAATCCATTTTGAAGTTTTATCTATTAACTCGGATATTACACTTCCGACTTTAGTTAAAATACTTCTTAAAACACTGCTGTTTTTTATCCAATCAACGACCTTTGTAACTACTTTTTCTATAAAGTATGCTACACTTTGTAAAATAGTACCTAAACCAGATGCAATTTTATTTAATAAATCGTTTTCTTTAGCCCAATTATATATTGACTTAGCAGCGTCGACTATGAGTTTGATTATCGGTGTTAATATTCGTTTTATTCCGTTTAAAATTCCGGAGCTCTTTAAAGTATTTTTTATCCAGTTCCTAACCGCTACTATTGCGTCGCCCAACGCAGCGGTTACATCTAAAACTTTTAAGCCAAATGTCTCAAAAATAAAACGAATGGCTTTCATCGCTAGTGAAACACCTCCACCAACGACTATTCTAATTAAATCTAATACCGCGAATAACCCGTTGAACGTTCGCGTTATCTTGTCTGATACTTCTTCTGTAATTTGTAGCTCAGAAGTTAACTTTCTAAACCCAGCAATAAGATTGAAAACCGGATTTACATTGTCTAAGCTACCGAAGACATTATTCCACGATTTGGCAATTGATTTGCCGAGACTTTTTATTATTTTAACTATGTTGGACAGACTGTCTAATAATAAACTCGACATAGACAGAAGACTATGGTCTTTGACTACATCGTCTACAGAATATCCAGCTTTATTAGCGTATATACTTAATTGTGACATTGCGTCAGATAAGCCAGAAACAGACGTTTTCGTAGCTGCGTAGTTCCTTTTTGTTAACGCTAATGTGTTGTTGCTTAAATTTATTACTTGGTTGCTATCAGAAACATTATTAGTTAAATCGTCTATTGTATTAGATAACTGTTCCGCATGTCTATACGTAGAACCAAGGGTTTCGTTTACTCCATTTTGAACTGCTACCCAGTTATAGCCCGCGTTAGTTAGTTTGTCCCAACGTTTAGCACCAACATCCCATTTTCCATTAATAACTTCGTTTATAACGTCCGAAGCGTTAGTCATTATTTTAGATGTTGATTGTACCTTAGTCCCTATATCGTCAAATGTCTGCTTAACCGCTGTGAACGGTTTTAGGATTTTAGAAGCTATACTTGAAAAATCTATTTTATTAATTATAGATGTTGCCCAGTTTATAGCTTTGATGGCTATATCGACTATTTTAGAGATTGTCGGAGCCAACGTGTCTTTTAATTCATTTGTTTTTACCCTAAGAGCATTAAATAATTGAACTAAAGCACCGTTTTGTTCAATCAGCGGGGAATAGAATAAAGCACCTATTCTTCCTAACGCAGATTTTACGTTTGATAAGGCACCAGTCATCGTTTCGTTAGCTTTCTTAGCATGTTCTCCGAATGCGGAATCCATAGCTTGAGAAAACATATCGAAACTGATTTGACCTTTTGATACCATATCTCTAACAGCGGCTTCTGTCAATCCAAATTCTTCAGCCAACGTAGCTGCCGCGTTCATACCCCTGCCTGACAATTGCAATAACTGGTCACCCATCAATCGACCTTGACCAGCAACCTGCGTAAATATCCTGCCGATATCTTCATACGAAGAATTTGTCATGGCTGCAACACCAGCTATACCTCGTAAAGCAGTAAACATCTGGTCTCCAGCTTTAACGTTTGATGCTGCTAACTGAGAAGCTACTTTAGCTGCTGCATCCAATCCATATGCTGTTCCATCGACAGATTTACTAACGTCGTTCATTATTTCTGAAACTTTTTCTTCGTCTTTTAATAAACCTTGTAACTGGAAGTGTGCATTTTCAAGGTTTTCAGCTCGACGTTTACCACCTTCTGTCACACTTTTAAGCGCGGCGTCGATTCCTTTTATAGCGTATTTTATAGCTATAAAAGTCTTAACTTCAGTTCCAATTTTCGTTACATAAGAATATAAATTGGATATATCTTTGGACAATTTTGTGGTATCCAAAGTCCGTTGTAATTTATCCAATGTGTTTATAGTTACCTTGGCATTCTTTTCAAACGACGCATTATCGAACTTCATCGATAATACTCTTTCGTCTACTCCTTTGCCGCTCATAAATATTTCACCTCCGACCAGACAGCGTCTACCAGCTCTTCAAACACCGGCTTTAGGGCTGGATTAATATAATCTACTCCTTCAACCCATCCGCCGTTTCCAGTGGCATGTCCTGTTTGTAATATTATCGCTATGTTAACGTAATTGTGTATATTAGAGTTATGAAATATCAAAGAATATTTACCTCTATTGTCGGTCTCTATTGTATAGTACCATGACTTAGACGTTAAACCGGTGTCTTTTGGTGTATACTTTTCTAAATTTTGTACACCAATTTTTCCGTATTTCTCCAGAACACTTATTTTTATAATATCTGACAACGAGTATAATAATTTTTTAGACTTTTTAAAATTACCACGACTATCTATTTTGATTATTTGTGCCATATGTTTAACCCGATGAATGTAATTTAGCTTTTCTAGCTTCGTTCAATCTAGCTCTATCTACTAACTGTGACCTAGTCAGATTTCTCTTACCTTTCGAGTTGTTATTCTTAATCTGAAATACTTTAAGTAAACTTAACAATCTATTCAGATGCCATTTTTCACACTCTTTAGGTATGCCACACGAGAACATCATATAGTATATTAATTCTGACGTCATAGGCTCGTTTGATGAAGAACCTCCTCGTCTTAATGAGTTTTCGTCAAAGTAAGTGGCACTCATTGGGTCTTGGATGTACTCGTTTATCTCCTGTTGATTTTTCTCCGTCAATAATAAATAGGCGGAATCGTCGGTACACTTAATCGTCATACATTTTATATAGTAAAGCATCTCTTCACTAGTTTTCTTTTGCTTTGATAAAAAAGTTTTATGGTACCGACTTTCCCACCTTGAGACAGAGACAAGAGAATGTTCTAAGGTTAAACTGATTTCATTGTGATAAAGGAAAGTATTTGTTCGTTCGTCCCAATATTCCGCTGCGGGAATTTTTATTGTTAACATTCTCTTACCTCTTATGTTATATTAGTTTTTAGCCATATCTTCCTTGGCTTTTCTTACAGCGTCTGCAATATTCCTAGGAAGAATCTGGTCTACAAAGCGTGCTGCTTCATCAGCGTCCGTAAGAAGCATCATGTAATATACAGAATAAGCTTCGGACTGTCTGAACTCTTCTCTAATCTTATCAGTCTTCTCGAAACGCTTACCATCGTCAGATTTAACACCGTATGCCATCATGAGAAGTTCATCGAAAATATAAGCGATTTCCTCAATGTCGTTAGAATCAACAATCCTCTTCAGATATTCCTGATATCCACCACCACGCTTAAACTGCATCTTTGTAAGTTCAGCTTCGTTAAGATTAAAATAGAGCTTAGTCTTACAATCCAATCCGTTATAATCTTTGTATTCGATTTCTTTAATATACATATTTGTTTACCTCCATTTTGATTTGTTTTAAATATTATTTTCCTTCGGGAGTCATAAGAGTCTTCACTTCGTCGGGAAGAGGAAGTCTGGGTGCTACGCCATTATTCCCATTAGTCTGAGTGGGGTCTTCACCATAAAGAATAGTTTCAAGAGCAGCAAGCTTAGTCTTGTCACACTTGGTAGAATCAATCGTGATACAAGATGTAGGCTTGAAACCGTTCACTGATACAGGGGTCGTAGAAAGTTCCCAAGAAAACGTATTTGCTTCGGGGGAATCACTGATAGTGGAATAAGCCCTCTCAGAGGGAGATGCTTTACATCCATAGATAAGATGCAGCTTATAACCATAATCGTTACCATCAGTATCATTACCCAAAACAGTACGGTACGAAAGACCAAACGTCTCCCTCTTCTGCTGACCGATACTTACGCCAGTAACAAGGTCTGCAGTACCGTCACATTTTTCGAATTCAGAAGGATAAGTATATGCTTCAATTGTAGCACCGAATTCTTCATTACTAATAAGATTCAAATACTTAATATCGTCAGCATAAAGTGCAGTGCTCTCAGCACCAGAAGGTGATTCAGTGATTGCTGTTACACCATTCCAAGCGCATCCGTCGTCGTAAACACCCTTGGTCTGAGTATAGAGAACTACGTTCTTAACACCAGTCTCATAGAAACGTTCCGAAGCCTTGTCCCATACAATCTTATTCTTACTCATAATTTTATCTCCTTTTTACCAATAAATATAAAGTACCCAATGATTCAAATTGTCAGCTGGATAAAATCTGACAAAACTCGCATATTCGAAACTGTCTAGTATTTTATCGCATATTTTAGAATCTGGGTTTCTATCAATGATGATGACAGAATATCTTTTGAATTGTTTATAGTTTATTCCATCTGCGTGCGAAATATCAATATCGTCGATGGAGTAACGAATAGCAGGATATTTCATCAATACATTCGGGGGAGATTGAAAGTAAACATTTTTAGATTGTAAAATTTCTTCAAATTTATTATGTAAACTAATCCTGTCCATTATACAATCCCCCGCAAGTTATAGTTACTCTTGGAGATGTTGTAACATCTACACTAGTAACTTTCCATTTTGATTTTTTCCAGACTATATAGGAAATTCTGTGAAAATACTCCCAGAAGTATTTGTCCGGGATGAAATTTATACTAAAAGATATGTCTAGCTCATCATTAAAATCGTTAGTGTTTTTCGAATTCAAGTATTTTTTAACAAAATTTCCAGTATAAGTCTTTTCGACTACTTCTTCTCCCCATACACCGGGAGAGGTTTCGACGTAATTGCCGAAACCTATTTTTCCACAAAATTTCATAAATGTTTTTAGTCCTCTATAATTATCTAGCGTCAGCGATACTAGATAAAAAAATCGGTGTCATAGTATCACCACTAGCTGCAATGCATATTATCTTTGCACGCTTAGTTTCAGAATTCTCGGATAAAGCAACAGGATAATACATACTGTCACTACCAATGGCGACAATGCGTCCCTTCATAAAAGCATTCTTAAGTTCGGAAGTGGTACACTGCATTGTACACGCAGAATCCGAATAAACTTTTTCTACTTTGTTGAGATCGTTACTGACGTAAAGAATAATATTAGCACAGTTCTTATCTTCAGCTCGATTGTAAATCCTATCCATATGAATTACCTCATATATTTCATAAATGTTTTAGTCCGCGACGCTGACTAGAGTTGCCGTTGCTGCAGAACCAGACGTACTACCAGCTTTAGCATACGTCAAAGTAGCAACCTTAGAAGCAATACTTAAAGAAACAGGATAATACATATTGTCACTACCAATGGCGACAATGCATCCCTTCATAAAAGCATTCTTAAGTTCGGAAGTAGTACACTGCATTGTGCACGCCTCATCAGAATATGCTTTAGTGTCACTAGCCTTACCATATACGATAATGTTAGCGCTGTTCTTATCTTCTGCTCGGTTATAAATTCTATCCATAAATATTACCTCATTATACGTGTCATTACTTACATTTTTCTTTATCGATAGAGTTCGACTGCGATAGCACTATGCGGTTTCACGAGTGCTCCGCTGATACGGGTTTCTATCAGATACTTGTTCTGGTTATAATCAATGTCGAAATCTTCAAACATGTTAATTGAACCGCCCTTGTCAGCACCTACCTTGTAATCCTTAAGGTTTACAATAATACCCATGAGAGGCTTACCGGTAGCGCCGTTCATGTTTTCCATAACAGGTACTGTAACAATCTTAGATACGCGAAGAGCAGTAGCGAGCTTATCTACGCTATCATAGATTACACGACCATTCTTATCTTCCATAAGGAGGCAGTCGGTGATGTAGTCTTCAGTGGTGTAGAGAACCGGATTACCAGAACCTTTATAGTCTTTACGAGTCTTAATAATGGTTCGAATAAATTCCTTAGCTACATTATCGGAAGTAGCTGACGGTTCGACGTTTACCTTAGCCTTAATGGTATACAGGTCATTATCGTTATAAATAGGACGAAGGTTCTGTTCATTAATATGATTTGCATCGTCTACAAGGCGACCATCACCAACCAAAATTGCCCTAGCAATTTCTTCGTCAAGCATAGTACGCATTTCAGACTTAATAAATGATACAACATCGAAATCGGTGATATCAATAATATCGTCCCTGTCGAGCTTCTGCTTCTTGTAAATAGTAACGGGAGTGGTTACACGGCGAAGAGTAGTAATAACTTCTTCCATTTTGAGGTTTCCCTTAACATAACCCTTAGCACGAGCCTCATCAGCAGTGATGTCAGCAAAAATGCTCTTAATTCTAGAGAACGGGCTGTGACTTACGGAACTCATAACCTGATTAACCCAATCAGTATCACGCTTGATTAACTCAGGCATGGTTGTATTATTTTTTGCATCAGGGAACAGATAATCAATATTGCTGATACCGTATTCGTCTGCGTGCTGAATATACGACTTCTTGAGAGAACCCATACTCTGTGCGTCGTTAATAATAGTGTTTAACGCAGTATGAATAAGTTCATCGTTTGCGTTGTTTGTTTCCGGATTACTGTTTTTTTCGAAAAGATTCTTCATCGATTCATTATCTCCTTCTGAATGATTAATTTTGTCTTCGTTATCTTTTTTATTATTTTCTGTGTCTGTTTTTTTATCGTTTTTATCGTCATTGAGTTCGCCAGACATAGCCAGACCAATCAATGCGTAAAACACTTTTAACTGTTCTTCATTAAAAGTTTTAATGACATCGTCCACGGTTCGATTGTCGGAGTCAGGATTATTTGAATTATTCTCCGGTTTAGTTTCAGTTTTTTTATTTTCATTGTCATCGGCATGAGACAACTCAATACCTTCGACACCAGAATAAATAATCGCTTCCGAATCCATACCATCACTGTGCATAATAACATCATCAATCTTAGCACCCGGATTAGCTCCAGCTAAGACCAAAGATACTTCTCTGATGTTTCCATGTCGTACACAACCGTCATTTTCCTGCAGCTGATTCGCGTAAATCGACAGAGAAGTAATGTCACCGTGCTGAACCAGTGCTTTTCCTCGCTGACCGTCATCAGTATCGTTAAAGCTACAATATGCATATACGCCCTCATTAGGGACGTTCTTAAGCATAGCATGGCCTAAAACGCGACTGGGGTCTTGATGGTCATGATTCCATACGAGGGGTACTTTATCGTTATCATTATCAGCAAACGCGTTGTTGAGAATGATTCTACCATCAGTACACCTTACGTTAGACTTAGATGCCCAACCACTAAAATCATATGTCATTGCCATTTATTTTATCTCCATTTTGATTTTGTTCTTTATTTAAATTAATATTTTCGTTTACAGTTTCCGTTTCTTTAGGCTGAGAAATATTCGGATTAACAAGTTTATCATCTTTGCTATCGCCTGTAGGCTTAAATCCTATTATCTGTCGAATCTCGTTAGACGTCATTATCTCGTTTCGTTTCATAGTATCTGATATAGACGCTATCTTGTCTACCGTAACTAATTTAAACGGGTCTCTAAAGAATTCTATACTTTGATGTTGAGACCGAGCAGTTTTTGTCAAAAACTTACGCTTCATTTCGTTTGTGAACGCCGATATTATAGGTTCAACAACGCGAGTATAATAATTCAACATCATTATTTCATCAGCTCTTCCGTTAAGTATATCTTCCGTTATACCTAATTGAGAGTAAAACGTGTCGGTTAGATACTTTATCTGTTCTGGTAAGTTATTCTCAAGTGACCTATTCAATTGTGTCACTTTTTCACTCGAATCTATGTAACCTATACCATATCTAGAACCAACAAGTTGCTTTTCTATAGACTCAAGACGCTCTTGCGCTCTCTGTTCCATAAGATTTGTTCTTGTACTAAACGGTAACTGTATAATCAAGTTCAGTTTTCCTCGACTTTGTTCTTCATCGAACGCGTCAAGTAGACTTAACTTTCTATTTAATCTACTGATAGTAGAGTTAGGTTCATTCATTATTGAATAAAACGGATTCTCTACTATGCATGTCGAATTCTTAGGCACAACAACGTCATACCTTTTACCGTCGTCTTCGTTATACACGGATACTTTAACATGCATAGGATACCATTCTAAAATTTTACCAACTCTAAGATTGTATATATCGTAAGATTCAGTATTAAAAATATCATCATTAGTCAAGACAGGAACCAATGCCACGCTACCATTATACAGCATAGTTTCCACAGCGTCTTGTATCAAATATCTACCGGTTTGGTCGATATTTGCGCTTAAATTAAGACATTCGTCAAGCGGACTGTGAATTATTTCTTTAAAACGACCCATCTCATCTAGCTTAACATGGTGAATGTTTACGTATGACACATCCATAGCTATCTTAGTGTAAATAGACGTTTGTAAATTCTTTATGCCATATTGGTACCCGTATAATCTATCTGACCTAACGGATGAACTCATACCGATATCGCGGTATTCAATAGTGGGGTCTCTATTTTTAAAAACTGACCACACGTCTTTTAATTTACTTATAATTCCCATATAACTCCATTTTGATTTTTTACAATTTTATCTTGTTTGTCATCAGAGAAATAAACGGTATGTTCTTTCTTTGATAAGTTCATATCGTTCGTTATCAGCAGTAGGAATCTCTACAGAATGCATTATAAGAATATCTCTTAACCAACGTGCATGAGTAAACTCATCTTTAGACATCTCGAAAAACCCCTTCGCCTTTTTACTAAACGCAACGTCTGCTCTCATTTTCGAACCGATTTCATAATATTTGTCAGAGTCATTAAGTTCTTCTTGAAAGTCCTTAAGCATAGATTTGGTATCAATTTCCATATTGTTATCTCCTATTCAATCATGTATTTATACTCAAGTTTCGGTTTTATAAAATATGCAATGGATTCGCCTCTTTTCAAAGAATTCGCCCCTAACCAAATAGTTTATTAATCGAATATGTCTCTGTGAAGTTTAAAACTTACAAATGCGTCGAGCAAAGCTGCTACGGCGTCAATTTTTTCGTCATTCCTCTTTTTAGTGAGTTTTCTGTTTTTGTTAGTATCTTCCATAACGATACAGTTACCCATACAAAACTGCATGATGTTCTGGTCGAAATGAAGTAAACGATTTTCAGCTAATTTCTTTATCTCGCCTAATGGCACCGATTCGGTCTTAAACCCCTGTATCACTTTTTCTATACCGTACGGTCCAAAATCTCGTTCCCATTTTTCTACAAATATCCCAGCGTTAAATGGGTCATATCCTAAGCATCGAACATCCAATTGTTGGTCAATTATGTATTGATACAATTCTTCGTAGACATAACTTAAATCCAAAATCGTGCCATTTGTGACAATTAAACTACCTTCATCAATAAAAGTCTCATAAGTACTTCTAAGTGCTAATGGTAATTTGTACAAGGTTTGTTCGGTTATGTAGTTACGTGTTTTTATGCCATAGTTCTCGTTTCCCATCGGGAACAGGAAAGTGAAAGAGCAGAAATCATCGCCTCTCGATAAGTCCGCTCCTAATGCGCACGGAAGTTGTCTATAGTCGCTAACTATATTCGATTTCAACGTTTCTTCGTAAGTAAAGAAATAGGTATATCCTTCCATTGGTAAGCCAAAACGTTTAGCGAGTATTTCATTTCTTACTGACGGGTTATTTTCTGCGCGTTCAACGTCTAACTGATATGTTTCATAAGAAACAGTCAAACCGATATTAGGATTAGCTTTCACCCACATTTCAGGATGAGAAACTTCTGCGACATCGTCCAGTTTATACCACCATATAGACACATGCGGATTGTAATATTCGCCTTTTAAAATTCGCATTAACTCCATTTTGATTGTATCGCCCGGGCCGTTCCTGACATTTCCTTCTGACGACGTAGCTACAATAACATAATCGTTATTTTTAGATGAACCTTGCTCTACAGCAGCAACTACATCTTCTCTTATGTCGCACGACAGCCATTCATCGATTGTATTAACTGAACTTCTTAGACCTTGAAGTTTGTCTATAGACATAGGATACACTTCTAGTGTAGAACCGTTTAATCTGTTCTCTATTCCCTTTTTAGTAGACGCTAATTTTTGTCTAGTCTCTGGGTCTCCGGTGGTATTATACTTAGAACCGATTGTCAATACCTTGAAGACAGGCCCTCGTTTTCGCAAAATAGCAGTTTTTAAAGGACCAAGTACTTCTTCTGCTTGGCGCATCGTGTATGCTACAGTAACTTGTTTAGACGCCTTTTTATTTACAGTTAGAAAGTATGCTTGTATACATGTATCGTACAATGTCTTAGATGCACCTCGTCCTACTATAAGGTATTGCTTGTTGCGTAGTCGTTTTTTAATACGTTTGTTAACATATCTACCTCCGCCAGTTCCGTCTGGTACATAAACACTTTTTGTTATATAGTAATACCATCCGAGTAAATCTTCAGCCCATAGTTTAAATGAGTCTAATAAATGTAAATCTTCTCCATCAGTTAAAGTTAATTCATTTTCACAAAAAAATATAAATCCTTCAACAATACTATCGTCATAGTAATAGTTTGGATTCTGTATTAACTCATCTATGCGGTTCATCTGCATTTCGACTTGTTTATTTACAAAAATTTCTCCTCGTATTACTTTTTGTCTAAACATAGAATAATACTTTGGAGCGGCAACATTTGATAACATTTTTAGAGTTCCTTTTTATTACGTTTTAGCCGGTAGCATTAACCGTTTAGAATCAATTTTATTAAAATAGTCGATTAAAATATCATTTATTTCATCGAACGATTTATCGAAGTCTAAATCATTTATATTTTTGTTTTTCATATTATTAACAGTCTTCTTCGCTTTATCTGCTGCTTCTTTAATATCCTTTTTAATCTCTTTATTAAATGATTTAGACCCTCCGGTTAGCGTTTCAACAATAGGTGATATTGCTTTTCCGATTATTTTCTGACCGCCAGCTTTAATCGGAGGAGCAACTATGTCTTTTAAGAACCATCCGCCAAGCTTAGACAGTGCGCTTTTTTTAGCAATCGGCGCATATCTCTGTATATCCCATATCTTCTTGTTCAGCAATAAATCTTCTTCTTCTTTTAAGTCTTTTAACTTTTTGTTCTCTATTATTAATTTTATTGCTTTTCGATTACTATCCGGCTTCTTATTTATTTTATCTATTCGTTTTTTAACAGCTAACTGTTCTTTGTAATTTTGGCCTATCCTACGTCTGCCAGCAGAGGTTAAAGACCCGTCATAATTCTGATATCGTCTAACACCCCATCTTTGTCCTTTTATGCCGTGATGTTGTAAAATATCATTTGTAAAATCTACGCCCCAAGCAACTGCCTTTTTCTTAGCTTTTTCACGCCATTCTATGGCCGCTTTAGCTGCTTTCCGTTCTTCACCTCTAGAAATACTATTAATAGAATCGGTTTTCAAAAGGTTTCTATCAAATATTATCAATGGGTCGTATCCTTCTTTTACTTGTCCGTAACGTCCTCCGATAGATGCTTCGTCCGCCATAGCATTGTAACCCATTTTAGATAATCTACTTATAACTTCATCTTTAAGCTTGGTATTTAACCCAAACGTTTGTGCGGCATAATATGCCAATTGGTCAGCATTCATACCTTTATAAACGTTGTGTATTTGCTCGTCTACAAATTTTTTGGCTTTGTTTTCATAATTATATTTAACAAGGTCGCTAAGCATACGACTACCAAAGAGCATTAAACTTCTATTCCAAACTATATCATGCAGAGTTTTATTTTTATCTTCATTTATTACATCTGAAATTACTTTCGATTGAGTCTGACGGCTTGGTATTTTTAAGTCTTTCTTTAAAGTAAACTTATACTCGTAAGAATTATACGAATAAGCGGTATTTCTAACCCATCCGCCCTTATACAAATTCCGTTCTGGGTCTAAATATGTTACGTAAACTGAACCATTTTGATTTTCGTTCGGATTCACAGACGTACGATACATTTTTGTACCAGCCGGTATAGAACGTTCTTCCGTTAAGAATTCTCGACTTTCGATTTTGTTAGCCGATTTATTAACGTCTTTTCCATACCGTTCTCGTCCTTCAGCAGTCCATGTCCCGTCATAATTCTGGTATCTTCTAACATACCATCGTTGTCCTTTTACGCCGTGATGCTGTAACTCATATCCCATAAATTAATTCTCCATTCCTAATCGGAATTCCAATTCCCGAATTAAATTTTCATATGATGATAAGGTCGATGAAGACGGAGGGTCGAACAATATTTTAACACGAGCATATACATATGTTTTTACAGATTGGAACGATGACACTTTATCTTTTAATAAATCAGACCAACTTGTAGTTTTATCGGTGATATAGAAATCGTAATCTATAGCACCAACTTGTTTTAACGTTATAAAACAAGTATTTATATATGTGACCAATTCCTCGTCAAAGCAGTCGTCGTACAAGTCTATCTCTAACATGTTTTTTATAGTTGTTAATATACTTTCTTCCATGTAATCACCATAATTTAGTATCATTCTTAAATCTAGGCGTGTATTCAAAAGAACCATTGTCTCTGGAATAATGTATTAAATTATGTGTATTGTAGCGAACACAGACTAAATTGTTCATGTCTATAAGTTTAGGACTATGATTGATTATGTCATCATAAGTAATGGGAACTATATGATGTATCATTATTCGGTCATGCTTGGTATTTATGTCATAACCTTCTAAAGCCATATCGCATCCGTTGTCACGTATGATAACATTTCTTCTAATCTTTTTCCATTCTTCTGACATGTAGAACTTCTGATTAAAATATCTATTTCCTCCGAAAGTGTTTTCACAAACATTAGAAAACAAACGTAAATAATCAAGTCTTTCGTCAAACGTTTTTAATACTATTAATTCGTTATAGTTCTTCATCTTCGCCTGAATATTTCGTGAAAGCTTCAATAGCTTTCAAATATAATTCTTTGTCTTCCCTAGAATCGTTTATGGCGTTTGTCTTGGCTGCTTTGAGTGCATTGTCTGCCTTCAGCGATTCCAACTCAAGCTGATACTTAACCGTAGCCAGTCTCAGATAATGAGTTATTATCTGAGAAGAGGCAGTTCCTTCTATAAGCTGTTTTTCAGCAGCATCCATCGCCAAAGATATCAAATGGTTTTCTTTTCCTTCTTGGGTTAAAAAGCTAGCTTTTTTATTAGCCAATATTACCGCCTCCTCCCATTTTGATTTTTAAATTTTTATTTAACGTGAGTTGGTTATCTTAACTGATAGGATAACCGACCCATTTGTCGAATTTACGAGCGCTCTCTTTGTTACGACGTCGAACAGTCTTGTCTCTGGCTCCACTCTTCCATATATCAGATAAATACTTTGCGTCTTTATCTGATATAGGTAAAGCTTTATGGAAAGATACATCGTTATTATTAAAAAGTATTATCGACTCAATGAAATTTTGTCTTTTGTTATCACTACCGAATTTCACATCAAAATCATCGATAATCGCATTATAACCTTGGTCGCTTAAGTTTTTAAAGAAAGCGCGCTTAGCTTTCGAATCTTCCATGAAAGTTCCTACGAATGAAATGTATGCTCTATCTAAGGCGTCGTCTTTTTCAATGTTTTTAACTTCATTTAAAAACTCTTTAACTAATTTATTTCTATAGACTTTTTCGCCTTTATCGATACCGGGTTCATCAGCTTTATACATCTCTTTAGCCGCGTCCTTAACCTTTAAACCGTCAAACGATTTAATAAACGCATCCATTACTTTCTCATAAGAAGGTATAATTACATTCTTATTTAGTTTCATCGTTGCTATCTCACCGGTGTCATGATTTACCATTTCGACATGCAATCCTGCGCCATCTAGTCCAGCACTAGCAGAAGCGTAATTAAAAGCGTCTATTTTATCAAGAGTCACATACATTCTACGACCCGGTGTTTTAGTGTGAAATTGCCCTTTTTGTTGAACTCGATATACGTCAGTACCTTTATCGATTTTTATATCATTGTCTCTATCTTGTCCTAGAAACTTTCCGTGTTTTCCTTTAGGATAAGGTTGATAACGTCTAATACCCCACTTTTGTCCTTTTACGCCATGGTGATATATCTCATTATTTGCACATATCATTTCTCATATATTTCACTTAGTTTTATACAAAGTTCCGATTAAATTAGCTCCATTAATTGTGAGCTTAGTTTCAACTTTCGCCGGAACGATATTAGCAAAGTTAGCGTGGTTATTAACAAACATATTAAGGGCATAATCAGTTTTACGACCATACTTACCGTCTTCTAAGAGAGGTTTTCCGTTCATGTCATGATAATGCATATCATTCAGAAACTTCTGAAGTTTCTTTACGTCTTCGCAACTAATAAGTCCTTCTTTTCCAAAAATAATAGGTTCCATATTGTTCTCCTTCCCATAATCATAGTACCCTATATTCATATCTACATCTCCGATAATACCGGTTACTTTTCCGACACCATACTGCCAAATTTTGTAATCACCAGTGTATTTCGGTTTACCTGTAGTATATTCAGCCAGCCAAATATCATATTTCTTTACTACTTCAGCGGGAATCATATGCATAAGCCAATATCTAGAGCTGTACAGCATTGGTATGTATTTACCATCTGATAAGATGGTTTGACAAAACGCGTCAATAATCTTACCTCGCATTGCGAGACTCATATCTTCGAAATGTTTAGACTCAAAGTCAAACACAACAGGATATGTCAACTTATACTGTGAACATTCTTTGATTACCCTTTTTGCCTCAGCTACAGCGTCGTCTATTGTTTTCGCTTTACTATATACATACACACCAACAGGAATATCATTTGCTATCGCGTTTCTCATGTTAGTGTGAAAACACTCGTCTACTCTACTCTTACCTTGTAAACACTTAATGAAGGCGAAATCTATTCCATATTCTTTTACAGCCTTCCAATTAATGTCACCTTGATAATGAGATACGTCAATACCTGATAATTTTGTCATAAATATCAATCCTCATAAATAATTGCTAAACCATAAGCCTTCGCTATTTCGTGTTCTATTTTGCAGCCCCTAGCTGTTTCCCATCCTTTTATAAAATATACAGCGTCGCACTTAGACATTACTTCTAATGATTTAGCTAAGTATGTTACAGGTGTATGTTTAGTATCCTCTGTAATGAAACCATCGTCAGTGAAAAAATTATCAATCACATCGTAACCGAACGTTTCCAATGTGTGAATAGCGTTTTCTCTAATTTTGATGATTTTATCACTAGAGAGGTCTTTCATCGGTTGTGAAATCATTATTGATAGTTTCATTGGTTTAAACTCCTTTTTACGTACTTGAATCCAACTTTTGGTTGTCTTGCTCCATTATCTGATTTTCTCGTTGATGGTAGCGATGACCGCCGATGCGTCTGCGCAAATCAGACTTATGCGAATGTGATGCTCACCGGTTGATGTTATCGTGACGATATCTCTGCTGCTGGTAAAATGCAAGCCATTCCATACACGTCCATTGTATATGTAATCCGAGCTCGAAAACTCTGCTGTTGCGCTGTACCCAACCGCTATACTTTTCCGTCATTCGCAGAGGGTATGCTTGCACCCTTGATGCGTAGCGTATCTCCCGCTTTCAGGTGAATCAGACTCGATGCATTCATGTTTGCGCCGATTGTTGCCCAGCCTGTCTGTGCTTTGTTCGCACCGCTGGATGCACTCAACCTCGTGTTGGCAGAAATGCCGACGGTGTCAATAATGTTTGTGATGACCGCCGCGCAGGTAATTGTGATGTTGCCAGTTACCTTGGCAATTGTGATTGTGCTGCCAGACAACGCCGAAGCGGAGATATCAACGCCACCCATCGTGACGGTGATTGTACCGAGTTTTTTGTACCCGCCAGTCGGGGATAGCGTCGTGGTGTAGGACGCATTTTCCGCGATGCTGGTTGCAGTGTTTGACGATGCGACGTTTGTAAGATTGAGCGTGATGGTGTAAGTCACAGACGGAATGGAAGCAACAGCAGTGATTGTTACAGCACTCGTTACCTTTGCTATGCTGATATCTCCGCCAGATACCGCAGAGGAGGATATATCAACGCCGCCCATTTCCACCATCACAGACGTGAGCACTTTTCCGCTATCCGGTGTGAGTGTCGCTGTGTAGCGTTCGCCATAGTCCACCTGCACCGTGCCATTGCTGATTGTACAACCTGTGAGACTTTTTGTAATGCTCTGATACCAGTGCAGCGTCTCCGGCGTTCCGTCTATCATAGCCGCGCGGAAAGCATTGATATCAGTCATCGTCATGCCACACGTTCCCACGGCGAAGTGAACGCATTTGTCGCGAAATGTGTCGCCGGAAACGGCGTTAATCGCGTTAATCAGCTTCGTCCAGTCCGATTCATTTCGGCGGCGGGCAAGTGCGTCTGTACCGGTTCCGCTGTAAAAGCACGTCAGTTCATAATCCTTGTCGATGTCCGACTGCGATAATCCAAGCAAGCCTTCGAGTACGCAAGCCAATGTACCTGTTCTATCCGCCCCTGCTGTGCAGTGGAAATATACTGGCTCGCGATGTGTCACTGCGTCAATCACGCAGCGAAGATAGAGTTTCCACGTTGCAACAGGCGTTAGCGCGTAGGTCGCTGACTTGTCGGAAATCGTAAACCACACATCATCCCCCAGAGGGGATTCCGTCACAACGTCCCCGTCGGACGGGTCGCGTCCCTCTTTGCCTCTGAGGTCTATTTCATGCTGCACACCGAGCTGGCCGACCAGTACCGCCCTATCTGCGGCAGAGATACGCCCGCCACGAATTAGCAGACCATATTTCACCGTACCGCCGTCACAAGCCCATCCACCAAGGTCGCGCACATTCCACGCCTCTGCGGAATTATTTCGCGTCCGAATCCAGCGTAAAAAATCCAGAGGTTTAAGCGTCCCAGCTTTACCGCCGCCAGCAAACGGTGTTTCGATGTTCGGCACTTCGTTGAAGTGTGTCTCTCCACCGGCGTCTCGTCCAATCGGTTTGTAGTTGGAAACTACTGCATTAGCCGGAGCGTAGCTTGCAATCTGAGATGTACTGTAATCGCTGGAATCATAGGTAACGTTTGTCAGATAGTTCCTCACAGCCTCAGGGCACTGATGCCACTGGATTGTCTCTGCACCATGGATGCCTCGTATGGCAGTCCCCATTTGCGCTATCTTGTATGTCTCCGTGCCACCGGTCTTTTCACGGATGGCATCGGCAATGTCTTGCACAGATGATTCTTCGTAGAGCTTTTTCATCAATATATCACCTCAGAATTCGTTGTATATTTTTATCAAATTCAACACAAAAACACTCAGAATTGTCTAAAAATATAATTTCTCTGGTATTTGAATCAATAGAACATTTCATTTTTAACCTCGTTTACATATTTCTTATAATATTTTACAACTACAGACAAGAATTTATACAAGGAGGAAGACTTTTATTATGCATTGGAGGAAGATACATAAGGTTTTTCTTGTCTGTATGTGTAAAATATCATAGAAACATGGTACTTTTTATACACTTTTTCGGTATTTTTTTTGTAAAAATATCCCTCCGGAGATTTTTCTAGGAGCCGCCCGATGCAAGGAGGGGGGTTGTTTTTCAGACCCCCCCCGGGGGTGATACAAACGACGCTGCTGTGGGGTAAAGATTCCTTTCAGTAAAAGAAAAAGTATTTGAAAGAAGGAAATAATATATGAACAGTTCTACTCCCGACGTTCGTCAACGAAACACTTTTGTTTGCGTAACACAGCGGTGTACCTATAAGATTAATCTTTCTTCATACTAAATAAAACATTTTACACCATAATGGTATACAGCGTCACAAAGAAATTGGCATTTAATTTTTTAATTTTTTAATTTTTTAATTTTTTTAAAAATTTTTTAATTGTTTAAACGTTTTTCTTTTTAATTAATTCAAACGATAAACAAT
>OBLG01000336.1_pt1 | contig 53344 bp, 46 predicted proteins | sample 1517451 | NCBI WGS metagenome assembly OBLG01 (sample SAMN04571694, study PRJEB22368) | human gut metagenome | biome: human gut; material: stool | host: Homo sapiens | place: Luxembourg | collected 2012-06-29
ATCTGGTGGCCATCCACGAAAAGACCGGCATCGGCACCCTGTCGGCCTACTGCGGTGCCGTCAGCGCCGGGGCCGGTGCGGGCGCAGGCATCGTCTACCTCTGCGGCGATGGCTACGAAGCGGCCATCCACACGGTGGTCAACGCACTGGCCATCGTGTCCGGCATCGTGTGCGATGGAGCCAAGGCTTCCTGCGCGGCGAAGATCGCCTCCTCGGTGGACGCGGCGCTGCTGGGCTACAACATGTACAAGTGCCATCAGGAGTTCAAGGGCGGCGACGGCATCGTGATGAAGGACATCGAGACCACCATCAAGGGCATCGGCCGCCTGGGCAAGGACGGCATGAAGGAGACCAACGAGGAGATCATCCGGCTGATGATCGAGTGAGAACGAAATCAAACAGAAAAACAGCCTTTCGCGGACGATGGATGCCGGCGGAAGGCTGTTTGTTTTTTATAAGGATTTTGGCGGGGCGGGGTCGTCTGTGCGGTTCAGAAGATAATCGGTCGAGGTCTTGTAAAGATCGGCCAGCTGAACGAGGGTGACGGTGGGGATATCGCGCAGGCCTTGTTCATAGCGGTTGTACTGCGGCTGCGGCATATGCAGGATGGCAGCAAGCTGGCGCTGGGTCAGGTCGTGGTCCTCGCGCAGGTCGCGGATGCGGCGGTAGTATGCCATAAAGTCTTCCTCCTGATATCTGAATGGATATCTTGACAGTACCGCGAAAAGATGGTATTCTGAACATATGATAACCGAATGGATATCAAACATTCGGAATTATTGAGACCTCAGAAATGCAACGGGAGGAATGCAACAATGAAAAAGATGGAACGCCGCAAATTTTTAAAGCTGGCAGGCACGGCAGCACTTGCGGCATCGCTGAACAGTGTTTTGGCTGGCTGTGGCGGTGGAGCCGGTACGCCGGCGCCTTCCGATCATCAGCCGACGCCGTCGGAACCCGGAAGCAGTTCGTCGGCATCGTCGAACCCGGCATCAAGTTCTTCGGAAGCATCGTCCGGGAACCTTTCGACAAAGATTATCTGGAAAATCTCTGACAATCGGGACGGAACAGCTGTGCTGACAGGATATGATGCTGCGGGAAGTCAGCCTACGGGCGAGCTGACCCTACCGACAGAATGGTCTGGAAGAACAATCGTGGGCCTGAATGGAGGTCTTGGTGGAAAAATTACAAAACTGATCATTCCGGGAACCTACAAAAACGTAGATTACGCAGATGGAAATTATTATGGAAGCAATGTCCTTAAAGAACTGGTCCTCAAAAATGGTGTGGAAACAGTAACCGGGTTTAAGGGTAGTAAAAAGCTTAGCAGTATTCAATTTTCATCAACGCTGAAAGAAATCGGAGATGTGGCGTTTAATGGCTGCGAGAGTTTGTCGGCAGTCAGTCTGCCAGCTGGATTGAAGAAAATTGGTCAGTATGCATTCGCTGATACGGGCCTTCTGAGCATAGTGCTGCCGGACGCGATTGAAGAATACGGTCAACAGGCGTTTGCCCAATGTCAAAATTTGACGAAGGCTGTTCTGCGTAGCTCGAGCACGGGCTGGCGGATGTTTATGGGGTGTGTGAGCCTTACGGATGTTGAGCTGCCACAAAATCTGACAAAGCTGGCGGATGCGATGTTTTTAGGATGCAGCGCACTGAAAAAGATAAGTCTGCCTCAAAAACTGGCACGAATCGGGGCGGATGAGTTCAGAGGCTGCAAATCGCTTATGGAAATCACGATCCCGGCAACGGTTACAGAAATCGGAAGCTATGCGTTTGAAAAAACAGCAATTTCAAAGGCCGCAATCCCCTATGGCGTAAAAGAATTGGAATGGGGCACATTTGGCAACTGCGTCAACTTAAGGGCGGTTTACATTCCGAGCACTCTGCGGACGATCCAGACGGATTGCTTCTCTGGCTGTAAAAATCTGACGGACGTATACTATCAGGCAAGCTCGCAAGAGTGGGCGTCCATATCGGTTGACAACAACAACACGCTCCTTCAGGCAGCACAGATGCATTATTATGCATCTCTAATAAGTATGAGCTAAAAAATAATGTATAAAAAGCGATCCTGTGATGGAGGGCTTTGCCCTGCTGCGCAGGGGCGCTTTTTTGATGCAAAGATGAAAATGGGAGGCCGACGGCAAAAAATTCATACAAATCCTTCTTTATTTTGTCATAACTCTTCCGTATAATAAGAAGTGGAATACTTTGCTGCTCTGCCCGCCCGGCGGGCATCCGATAAAATGGGAGGAGATCATTATGGCCAACGAAAAGATCCTCGTCGTGGACGACGATACCAACATCTGCGAACTGCTGCGGCTGTACCTGACCAAGGAGGGCTATCAGGTCACGGTGGCCAACGACGGCGAGGAAGGCCTGGAAAAGTTCAATCAGGTCAAACCCGACATGGTGCTGCTGGACGTGATGATGCCCCGCATGGACGGCCTGGAAGTGTGCCGCCGCATCCGCAAGGCAGGCAACACCCCGGTGATGATGCTCACCGCCAAGGGCGAGACCTTTGATAAAGTGCTGGGCCTGGAGCTGGGTGCCGACGACTACATGGTCAAGCCCTTTGACGCCAAGGAAGTGGTGGCCCGCATCAAAGCGGTGCTGCGCCGCTGCCAGACCACCACGGCTGCTGCCGAGAGCACCGAGGGCGTCATTGAGTTCGACAACCTGCGGCTGGATATGAACAGCTACGAGCTGCGGGTGAAGGGCAAGGTGGTGGAGGCTCCCCCCAAGGAGCTGGAACTGCTCAACTGCCTGGCCTCCCACCCGAACCGCGTTTACACCCGCGACCAGCTGCTGGACGAGGTGTGGGGCTTCGAGTATTACGGCGACAGCCGCACCATCGACGTGCACGTCAAGCGCCTGCGCGAAAAGTTGGCCGGGGCTTCCGACAAGTGGGAGCTGAAGACCGTGTGGGGCGTGGGCTATAAGTTCGAGGTGCGTCAGTAATGCGCAAAAGTGTTTCCACCGCGTTCTTCTCGCTGGTGTCCACCCTCATGGTGCTGGGCATCGTGCTGATGGGCGCTTCCGAGTGGGTGCTGTTCAAGAACTACTTTGCCAAGGACCGCTACGAAACGCTGGATCAGGTGGTGGGCGTCACCCAGCGCACGGCCCAGTATCTGGCCCAGCAGGCTGCTCTGCCGGAAGGCGACGAGCTGGATGCGTTGAGCACCAAGCTGGAGATCATCGGCGAGAGCGCTGAGGCCTATCTGTTCTTTACGGACAACGACGGCAATGTGATGATCGCTTCCAGCCCGGACAAGCTGGAAGCCGACGCCGTGCCGGGCGAGATGATGGAGAAGATCGACGCTTCCGGCCCGGATTACTACCATGTGTTCGGCACGCTGGACGGCGTGCTGACCGAGAAAAGCTACATCACGGTCAGCGAGATGTGCAACGAACACGGCCAGCCCAGCGGCTATGTGTTCCTGTGCTCCTCCGGCAACCAGCTGACCCAGTTCAAGCAGCAGTTCTGGTCCAACTTCCTGCTTTCCGCCTGCGTGATGCTGCTGTGCGCCAGCCTGCTGACAAAGCTTTTGATGCGCAGCCTGACCGACCCGCTGCAGAAGGTGACCGATGCGGCCCAGCGCTTTGGCGGCGGTGACCTGTCCGTGCGCGTGGAAGGCGTGGAGGGCGAAGGCGAAGTGGCCGACCTTGCCCGCACCTTCAACCGCATGGCCGAGAACATCCAGAACAACGACAACTCCCGGGGCCAGTTCATGGGCAACATCGCCCACGAGCTGCGCACCCCCATGACCACCATCAAGGGCTTTGTGGACGGCATCCTGGACGGCACCATCCCGCCGGACATGCAGAACCACTACCTGCAGCTGGTCAGCGAGGAGACCGGCCGTCTGGCGCGGCTCATCCAGAACATGCTGGACCTTTCCAAGCTGGAAAGCGGCGAATACCAGGTCAACGCCCGGATGTTCAACATCTGGGAGACCCTCACCGGCGTGGCGCTCTCGGCCGAGCAGCGCATCAACGACGGCATGATCGAGATCGAAGGCCTGACCATGGACGAAAAGGTGCTGGTCTACGCGGACCCGGACCTGATCCATCAGGTGGCCTACAACCTGCTGGACAACGCCATCAAGTTCACCCCGGCGGGCGGCACCATCCGCTTCCATGTGGAAAAGCTGGGCCCGGAGGCCGAGATCTCCATCTGGAACTCCGGCCAGGGCATCAGCCCGGAGGCACTGCCCTATGTGTTCCAGCGGTTCTACAAAGAGGACCGCTCCCGCGGCCTGCACGCCCGGGGCGCGGGCCTTGGCCTGAACATCTGCAAGGTACTGGTGAACCTTTCCGGCGGCCAGATCCGGGTGGAGAGCGAACAGGGCGAGTGGTGTAAATTCGTGTTCACCCTGCCCACCGTGGCCCCGAACCCCGGCGGCATGAAGCGCCTGCCGGACGAAGCGGGCGGCGAACCCACCGTGGAAGACCCCGCCAGCATGAAACCTGTTGAATGAACCCGCAGCCAGACTGCCCCAGCATCGGGGCGGTCTGGCTGCTTTTGCGTTGACGATTGAAAATGGCCGCCGCGTTCGCTTTGGCCATAAATAGCGGAAATAAAATTTTTTATTCGCAAATCGAAAAAATCTGCGGATTTTTTCGATTTGCCTTTTCACGGGAGGGGCCGTCAAGAGAAACGGCATCTGCTGCCGCTGGCTCCCTTCGGGAGCGTCCGCGCAGCAAGGATAAAGATGCAGTTTACCATACCGGCCTTTTGGGTGAAAGTGCGTTTGGAGCGCTCCGCGTTTGCGTAGCAATGAAAGCCCCAGTGGGGCTTTTAAGCGGCGAGCGGTCTGCGTCGGCAGATGGAGGGGCTTTGCCCCGACAAGTTCCGCAGAGCGCGACAAACGCGAAATTAAAAATAAAATTTCCGCTGAAGATGGCCAGAACGAAGTGGAGGCCATTTAAAATGGTCTGCCTGACAAAGGAAATGCCGCAAATGGACAAATCTTGCCATTTACGTCATTTCGGTGAAAAAGACGGCGGCGGGTTTGATTTTTTGCGCGTTTTCATGTAAACTAAAGAGTAACCATGCCTTCGTGGATTTTGCCGCAGAAAATGCGGCGAAATGTGAAACGCATGGGACAAAAACTGCTAAAGATAACGGAGCGTAAAAATATACTATGGCAATCGTAAGTCCTTCGATCCTTTCGGCCGATTTTGGCAAACTGGGTGCGGACTGCCGCATGGTGCTGGACGCCGGTGCGCAGATGCTGCACTACGACGTGATGGACGGCCACTTTGTGCCCAACATCAGCTTTGGCGTGCCGGTGCTCAAGAGCCTGCACAAGAATCTGCCCGACGCCTTCTATGACGTGCATCTGATGATCAGCCACCCGCTGCAGTATGCCGAAGCCTTCATCAAGGCGGGCGCGACTCTGTACAACTTCCACCTCGAGTGCGAGGACGACATCCAGCAGACCATCGACGCCGTGAAGGCGCTGGGCTGCAAGGTGGGCCTGACCATCAAGCCCGGCACTCAGCCGGAAGCACTGGCACCGTACCTCGACCAGCTGGACCTTGTGCTAGTGATGAGCGTGGAGCCCGGCTTCGGCGGGCAGAAGTTCATGCCCTCGGCGCTGGAGAAGCTCTCCTGGCTCAAGGCCGAGCGGGAAAAGCGCGGCCTTGCCTACCTGCTGGAAGTGGACGGCGGTGTGGATGCCGTCACCGCGCCGCAGTGCGTGGCCGCCGGTGCGGACATTCTGGTGGCGGGCAGCGCTGTGTTCGGCGCGGCCGACCCGGCTGCAGCCGTGCAGCGCCTTGCTGCCCTTTGAGAGGTGCCGTGTATGGATGAAGCTTTGATCCAAGAGCAGGAAGCCCAGCTGCAGAAAACCGGCCGCTACTACAAGCACATCTGCTTTATGGCCATTCCGCTGCTGTGCATGTCCTGCTACCTGTACGGTCTGCGCCCGCTGCTGCTGTGCGGCATCGCGGTGCTCACCGGAAATTTGTGCGACCGTCTGGTGTCGCTGCTGCGCCGCCGCGTGTATCAGGCCAGCGATTTTTCCAACGAGAGCTTCGGCCTTGTCATCGCCCTGCTCATGCCCGCCACGGTGGACATCTATGTGCTGGTGGCGGCGGTGCTGGCCGGTGTGCTCATCGGCAAGGAGATCTTCGGCGGCTACGGCAGCTACCCCTTTAACCCTGCCGCTGTGGGCTATGTGGTGGCAGCGGTGTCCTGGCCGGAACAGGTGTTCCGCTATCCGCAGCCCTACACTGCCATCCCGCTGTGGGACGCCTCGTCGGTGCCGGTATCCAGCGCCATCGAGGACACCCTGCGCAGCGGCGGTATGCTGAACATCGGTTCGCTGGCGCTGGGGCTGGGCGAATATGCCGCCCCCATGGGCACCGGCGCAGCCCTGATCATTCTGGCCTGCGGGCTGTTTTTGTGGACGCAGAAGGATGCCCACATGTCGGCATCCGTGAGCTTTCTGGCCACCTGTGCGCTCATCGCCTTCTTCTTCCCGCGGCAGGCAGGCCTGGCCGACAGCGCCGTGCTGACGAACGCCCTGCCCCGTCTGCAGTGCATGCGGGACGAGCTGCTCACCGGTGCCATCCTGTTCAGCGCGGTGTTCCTGCTCAACGAGCCCTACACCTGTGCCCACCACCGGATGGGCCGGGTGCTGTACGGCGTGCTGGTGGGCCTTGTGTCCATGGGCTTCCGCTACTATGGCGTGTATGAGACCGGCGTGTGCTTTGCACTGCTGGTGGTCAACAGCATTTCGGCCTGGATCGACCGCACCGAGACGGGCCTGTACCGCATGACCCATCGGCAGCCCGGGCCGGGAAAGGAGGCCGCACAATGAGAAAAGTGACGGCAGAACTCATCGTAAAAGATCCGGCCAAGTTTGCCCACCACGACCGCGTATTTCTGAATAACCCGGTGGTCATGCAGGGCATGGGCCTGGCCCCGCTGGTGGTGCTTGCCACCTCCGGCCAGAACGCCGTGATGCTGGCCGCCGCCGTGGCGCTGCTGCTGGTGCCCTCCCGCGTGGTGGCCTGCCTTTTGAGCCGTCTGGTACCCCTGCGGGACGAAGACCCCTCGCAGGAAGAACTGCAGAAAAAGCTGCTGCCCCGTGCACTGATCTATGCCTTCAGCCCGGCGGTGGTGTATCTGGCGGCGTACCCCATCCTGAACGCCGTGTTCGGCACGGGCCTTTTGAGCCTGGGCATCTACCTGCCCCTGCTCACGGTGGAGCCGCTTTTGACCTACCGCTTCGGCCGCGTGCAGGAGACGGTGCACAAGGCGGTGTCCAAGGGCCTCCGCATCACGGTGGGCTATGCGCTTTTGCTGGTGCTGCTGGGCTGCGTGCGCGAATGGCTGAGTGCGGGCACCGTGTTCGGGGCTGCTGTGGGCAGCCGGGCGCTGCTGCCCATGGCCAGCATGCCGGCGGGTGGCTTCATCGTGCTGGGCGTGCTGTGCGCCGTCTGGCGTGCGCTGGCGAAAAAGCGCCGTGAATATCTGGAAAAAGAAGCCCGCAGCCTTGTGGCCGTGAATCACCAGAAGGAGGCGGAGCACGGAGAATGAGAGACGTTGTGATCACTTCGGCTGAATTTTTCAGCTATGCCGTGCTGGCGGTGTTCGCGCAGAATGCCGTCTTTACCCGTGCGCTGGGCGTTTCGCGCCTGGTGCAGCTGGTGGGCGACGACCGCACCAGCAGCTGGCTGTTCGGTCTGCAGCTGTGCATCACCCAGGTGCTGGTGGCCCCCATCGCCTGGTATGCGGGCAGCGGGATCGCCCCGCTGGCAAACCGTGGCCAGCTGCGCCCGCTGGTGTATATCGCCAGCATCGCGGTGGTGTGCTTTGCCGAGTATGCGGTGCTGTGGCTGGCCAAGGGCCTGCCCCACCGCAGCGCCCTGCTGCGCATCCTGCCGCTGGCCGCGCTGAACAGCTGTGTGCTGGGCACCGTGCTGGTGGAGCGCACCCAGAGCTTTACGCTGGGCCAGAGCTGGGGCTTCGGCTTTGGCAGCGGCCTTGGCTATGTGCTGGCCGTGCTGCTGGTGACGGAGGCCCGCCACCGCCTGCGCAGCAAGGCCATCCCGGAGACGTTCCGGGGCCTGCCCATCACGCTGGTCTACATCGGCGTGCTGGCGCTGGCAATCTATGGTTTTACCGGACATTCGGTGATCCTGTAACATCGGCAGGAAAGGAGAATGCACTATGGCAAGATACAAACGCAGGCCGAAGGTCAAGCGCTACCATCGCAGCTTCTACAGCCGCACCGCCCGCATCAAGCGGGGCGTGGGCATCGTGGTGCTGGTGCTGGCGGTGCTGGGCGCGGCCTGGCTGGCAGCACCCCATGTGCTGGACTGGGCCACCCACACCTGGTACACTGTGGTGAAGAACCGCGATCTGGAAGCGGAATCCGCCTCCCGCGCGGCGTCTTCGGAAGCAGCGGCATCTTCTGCTGCGGCCGAGGCAGCTTCCTCGCAGGCGGCCTCGGAGCCCGCAGAGCCGGAGCTGGACGGCAAAGCCATCACTGGCGGCAGCTGGGCCGAGGTGGATGTGACCACCCTGACCGATGACGCCGCCATCCGTGCCGCGGCGCAGCAGCTGAAGGCTGCGGGCGCAGACTACGGCGTCGTGACCCTGAAGGATGCATCCGGCACGGTCTACTATGCGTCTGCGGTGGCGGCTGCTGCCAACGGCATCGTGGAGAGCCCGGCCGACCCGGCCCGCATCGCGGCCATCTTCCGGGAGGAGGGCATCATCCCGGTGGCGCAGATCGCGGCCTTCAAGGACCCCATCTCCTCCCGCACCGACCGCAGCATGGCTATCCATTACGGCGACGGCCTGTGGCTGGACGCCCAGAAGGACGGCAACGCCTGGCTGAACCCCTACTCTGCTGCGGCAGTGGAGTATGTGGGCGACCTGGTGGCGGAAGTGCAGGGCATGGGCTTTGAGCAGGTGATCCTGACCAATGTCCAGTTCCCGAAGCTCAGCCGCAAACAGGACTACGGCGAGACCGGCGGCGTCTCCCGTGCGGATCAGCTCAAGGCGGACATCGCTGCCTTGCAGAGCCGCTTTGCAGGCAGTGTGACATTGTGGTTCAGCTACACGCTGGACCAGTGCAATACCAGCAGCGTGGCGCTGGATGTGCCCGCTGTGACCCTGGGCATGGACAACCTGCTGGTGACGGCGGACAAGGCGCTGGATGCCGACAGCCGCACCGCGCTGGAACAGTCTGCCGTCGAACAGGGCGTGCAGCACCTGGTACTGCACAGCACCGACACGTTCCAGTAAGTTTTTTGGAACGTTTCTGGCTTTTATAGAGAGGGAGAAATCTGCTATGAATTCGAAATCCTGCTTTGCACCGGCCCACATCCTTCTGCCTTCTGCGCAGATCCCGCTGGAACAGTGGGGCTGCATCGCCTGCGACCAGTTCACCAGCGACCGCGAATACTGGCAGAAGGCCGAGGCTGCCGCAGCAGGCAGCCCCAGCACCCTGAACCTGATTTTGCCGGAAGTCTATCTGGAGGACGGCGACGCGGACGCCCGTGTTGAAACGATCCACGCCACCATGAAGGATTACGAGCAGAACGTGCTCACCCGCAGCGTGGACGGTTTTATCTACGTCGAGCGCACCGAGCAGAGCGGCCGGGTGCGGCAGGGCCTTGTGGGCATGGTGGATCTGGAAGCCTACAGCTACCGCCGCGGCGCACCCTGCGCCGTGCGCCCCAGCGAGAGCACGGTGGAAAGCCGCATCCCGCCCCGCATGAAGGTGCGCACCGGCGCTGCGCTGGAAACGCCCCACATCATGATGCTGGCCGATGACCCGGGCTGCACCCTCATCGAGCCGGTGGCGGCGCATAAGGCGGAGCTGCCCAAGGTGTACGAGGGCGAGCTGATGCTGGGCGGCGGCCACATCGCAGGATGGGCCGTGGAGGACCCTGCCCTCATCGCGCAGATCGAGCATGCGCTGGACGTGCTGGGCAGCCAGGAAGAATTTGACAAAAAATACCCGGATGCCACCCGCCGCGACCCGCTGACCCTGGCTGTGGGCGACGGCAACCACTCGCTGGCCACCGCAAAGGCCTGCTGGGAGGAACTGAAAAAGACCCTGACGCCGGAGCAGGCCGCGAACCATCCGGCCCGCTGGTGCCTGGCCGAGGTGTGCAACGTGCACTCGCCCGCCATCGAGATCGAGCCCATCCACCGCGTGCTGTTCAATGTGGACTGTGCGGCGGTGCTGCTGGCGCTGATCACCTGGAGCGACGCCAACATGGCAGGCTGCTGCTTTGGCGGCAGCAAGAAGCAGCCTTTCACGCTGGCCGGGCCCCACATGGCCAATGTGCTCAGCTTTGAGGACCCCACCGCCCCGCTGACCGTGGGCACCATCGATGAATTCATTGAATACTACCTCGAACACCACAAGGAGGCCCGCGTGGATTACGTCCACGACGAGCCTGCCGTCCGTGCCCTGTGCAAGAAGGGCGCTGTGGCGTTCCTGATGCCGCCGTTTGCCAAGAGCGACCTGTTCAAGGGCGTCGTGATGGGCGGTGTGCTGCCCCGCAAGACCTTCAGCATGGGCCACGCAGAAGAAAAGCGGTACTATGTGGAGTGCCGGAAAATTACGGAATAATTATTGGAGAACCATGACATTTAAAGAATTGAATCTGTCCGCCCCGCTTCTGCGCGCTGTGCAGGAGGCAGGCTATGAGACCCCGTCGCCCATCCAGGCGGCTGCCATCCCGCCGGTGCTGTCCGGCCGGGATCTGATGGGCTGCGCCCAGACCGGCACCGGCAAGACGGCTGCCTTTGCGCTGCCCATGCTGGACCGCCTCACGGCCAACCCGCCCCGCCGCAAGGGGGCTATCCGGGCCCTGATCCTCACGCCCACCCGCGAGCTTGCTTTGCAGATCGGCGAGAGCTTTGAAGCCTACGGCAAGTACCTCAAGCTGCGCAGCACCGTCATCTTTGGCGGCGTGGGCCAGGCACCCCAGGTGGAAGCGCTGAAAAAGGGCGTGGACATCCTCATCGCCTGCCCGGGACGGCTCAACGACCTGATCGGTCAGGGCTTCATCGACCTGTCGGACCTTGAAATTTTCGTGCTGGACGAAGCCGACCGCATGCTGGATATGGGCTTTGTGCACGATGTGAAAAAGGTGATCGCCAAGCTGCCCAAGGAGCGCCAGAACCTGATGTTCAGCGCCACCATGCCCGCCGAGATCGAGCAGCTGGCCGCCGGCATCCTGCGGGACCCGGCCTTTGTCAAGGTGGACCCGGTGTCCAGCACCGTGGACCGCATCCAGCAGAGCCTGTACCATGTGGAGAAGGGAAACAAGAAATTCCTGCTGCCCTGGCTCATCAAGAACCTGCAGCCCCCGGTGGTGAACGCGCTGGTGTTCAGCCGCACCAAGCACGGTGCGGATAAGATCGCCCGCGACCTGACCAAGCAGGGCATCCTGGCAGCGGCCATCCACGGGAACAAGAGCCAGACCGCCCGCGTCACCGCGCTGGAAGATTTCAAGGCCGGTAAGACAAAGGTGCTGGTGGCCACCGACATCGCCGCCCGCGGCATCGACATCAGCGAGCTGTCCCACGTGTTCAACTACGACCTGCCCGAGGTGCCGGAGACCTACGTGCACCGCATCGGCCGCACGGCCCGCGCCGGTGCCGACGGCACGGCTGTCAGCTTCTGCGCGCCCGAGGAGCAGGAATATCTGGCGGGCATCGAAAAGCTGAACCGCCGCAAGATCCCGGTGGTGAGCGGCCACCCCTGGGACGGCGTGCCCGCCCCGGTGCGCCCGGAGCCGCCCGTGCGCGGCAAAAAGCCGAAGGCGGCTGCCGCACAGGCCGACACGCAGCCCGAACCGCAGGCACAGAAGGCCGCCAAGGCTGAAAAACCTGCAGCCGCAAAGGCAAAGCCTGAAAAAAAGGCTGCCGCCGCGCCCAAGGCGCAGGCAAAGCAGCCCGCAAAACTGGAAAAAGAGGAACAACCCATGGATGATACCAAGCGTACTTCCGGCGGACGCAGCAATGACCGCCGTTCCAATAATAACAGCCGCCCCCGCCGGGAACAGAATGCCCCGGCCCGCGGCAGCAATGCACAGCCCAAGTTCGACCCCCACTTTGTGAGCGCGCCGGAGGCCACCCCGCTGCGCCCGGCCAAGAAGACCCCGGCAGCCCCTGCTGCTCCGGCCATCCGCAGCGCCGCCCAGCCTGCCCAGAACAATGCACAGGGCCAGCAGAAGGGCCGCCGCAATGACCGCAGTGACCGCCTGGCCCGTGGTGCCCAGAACAGTCAGAGCGCCCAGAATGCGGAATCCGGCCGCAGCCGTGACCAGCGCGGCCGCAGCCAGAACACGGGCCGCAGTGCCCAGCCCGCCCGCGCCCCCAAGGCAGAACCTGCCCGCCGTGGCCGCGGCGCGGCCGCCCGCGATGAGGACCCGGGCCTTGTGCTCATCAGCCGCCGCCCGCCGCAGCAGAAGTTCACGAACTTTGAGGAGTATATGAACGCCCACGGCGGTGCCACCGCCCCCATTGAGGACCACAGCGACGAAGTATGAGCAGAAGTGAACCGTTCGCCCCGTGGCAGTGCCCGCTGTGCGGCGCGCGCCTTTCCGGGGACAGCGTCCTGAAATGCGAAAAAAGCCACTGCTTTGACCGCGCCAAAGAGGGCTACTGGCATCTTCTGCCGGTGCAGAGCATGCGCACCAAAGCTCCCGGCGACAGCAAAGAGATGGTGGCGGCCCGCCGCGCCTTTCTGAACGCCGGGTACTACGGCATCTTCGGCAAGGCGCTGGGGGAGCTGTGCGTCGAGTATGGCGTGCCTGCCGCCCCGGATGCGCCGCTGCACCTGCTGGATGCAGGCTGCGGCGAGGGCTGGTACGACCGGTGCATCGCGCAGAAATTTGCCGAGACCGGCCGCCCGCTGCAGCTGGCGGGCTTTGACATCGCAAAGCCGGCGGTGCGTCTGGCCGCGAAGGCCCTGCCCACCGCGCAGTACGCCGTGGCGTCCAGCTTTGGCCAGCCCGTGCGCACCGGTTGGGCCGATCTGCTGCTGAACTGCTTTTCGCCCTTTGCGCAGGAGGAATTTCTGCGGGTGCTGCGCCCGGGCGGGCGGATGATCTACGTGGTGCCCGGGGCCGAGCACCTTTATCAGATGAAGGCGGTGCTGTACGAAAAGCCCTACAAGAACCCGGTGCAGCAGATCGCCTACGAAGGCTTCAAGGCCATCGGAGAGCGGGAAGTGTCCGGCCGCATCACGGTGCCCCACGAGCAGCTGGAAGCGCTGTTCGCCATGACGCCCTACTACTGGAAGACCCCGCGCGGCGGTGCCGAGCGCCTGGCCGCGCTGCCGGAACTGGAAACGGAAATTTCGTTCCGGTTCCTGGTGTTTGAAAAACTTTGAGAAATAAAAAACTCCCCCGGCAACGCCGGGGGAGTTTTTGCGTCATAACGTCAGGTATGATATTCCATCCATTTGCCTTTCCAGGCGTAAAGGGCCATCAGCACGGCACCCAGCCCCCAGCTGACCGGGTACAACAGGAAGATGCCGTTGATGGTGGAAAAGGAGGGCAGCACCCACTGGATCCACACAATGCGGAACAGGCACAGCGACACCAGCAGCACCACCATGGGCGGCACGCTGGCCCCGGTGCCGCGCACCGCGCCTGCCAGCCCGTGCAGGATGCTGAGCAGGAAGTAGAACGGGCAGAACCAGTGCATGGCCAGCTTACCGAAGGCAATGACGGCTTCGTCCCGGGTGAACAGGTGCAGAATGAAGTCCTGTCCGGCCAGCAGAGCCGCGCCGGTGCACAGGGTGTAAAGGATGCCGATGCCCAAGGTCACCCAGACGGCCTTTTTTACCCGGTCCAGCCGCCCGGCACCGTAGTTCTGGCCCACAAAGGTGGTGGCCGCCATGCTGATGCTGGTCACGGGCAGGATGTTGAAGCCGTCGATCTTCATGTAAGCGCCGAACCCTGCCATGGCGGCGGCACCGTAGCCGTTCACACCGGCCTGCACCAGCACGTTGGAAATGGAGATGACCATGTTCTGGATGCCGGTGGGCAGGCCCACCCGGATGATGCGGCCTGCCATGCTGCGGTGCAGCCGGATGCCGGAAAGCTCCACATGGCAGGCGTCGTCGGTCTTCATCAAAAAGCGCAGGCTCAGCACGCAGGAGACCAGCTGGCTCAGGTCGGTGGCGATGGCGGCACCGGCCACCCCCATTTTCAGCCCGGCGATGAGCACCAGGTCCAGCACGATGTTGGTCACCGACGCAGCGGCCAGATACACCAGTGACCGGCGGGAGTTGCCCGCCGCGTTCAGGATGCCGGCCGTCATGTTATACACCACGCTGAACAGCACGCCGCCGAAGTAAAGCCGCAGGTAGGTCACTGCGTCGCCCATCACCTCGGCGGGGGTATTCATGGCGGTAAGCAGCGCCCGGCAGCAGGCTACGCCGCCGATGGTCAGCACAAGGCCCATGAGGACCGCAATGGCCAGCGAGGTGTGCACGGCCTCCCGGGTCTCTTTGTGGTCCCCGGCACCCAGATACTGGGAGATGACAACGCCCGCGCCCACGGCCACGCCCTGGCTGAAGCCGATCAGCAGGTAGATGGGCGAGCCGCTGGAGCCCACGGCAGCCAGCGCGTTGCTGCCCACAAAATTGCCCACGATGATGCTGTCGGCGGTGTTGTACATCTGCTGCAGCAGGTTGCCCAGGATCAGCGGCAGGGCAAACAGCAGCAGGTTCTTCACGATGCTGCCCTCGGTCATCAGGTTAGTGTTCTGGTTGGATGGTGCTTTGACAGCAGCCATGATGGATCCCCCTCTCAAAAATCGACTGTATTTTTAAGCATAGCACAAATGCGGCAGCTGCACAAGAACGCAGAAAACACCACTGCCCCCGCCGCCGGAGGATAGGAGATGTCCGGCAAAGCGAGGGCAGCGGTGCTGTATCAGGATAGAGAGATAGCTTAGTGTTTTTCGCCCTTGGGCAGCAGGCCGGCGCGCTCCAGAGCCGGACGCAGGGCGAGGTACAGGATGACAGCGCACACAGTGGAGGCCACGCTGTTCACGAAGGTGACGCCGCCGGCGATCTTGGAGAGCGCCTGCGCCACGGTGTATTCCTGACCGAAGATGTACACATTGCGGAAGTAGCCCAGGAACGGGTCGGTGACCACGTTCAGCAGCAGGCCGGAACCGGCGGCCGCGATGACCTTGACGAGGTAGCCTGCGCTGTGCTTATCGAGATCGCGCAGCTTGAAGGCCTTGTGGGCCACGGCACCACAGGTGATGCCGATGATGAACTTGAGCACGAAGGTGGTGATGGCATAGCCCGGGTCACCGGCCAGGATGTCGGCCAGGGCCAGACCGATGGCACCGGCCAGACCGCCGGAAACGCCGTCCAGCAGCAGGGCGGTCAGGGCCGTGAAGGTGTTGCCCAGATGGAACGAGGAGCCGCCGTAGAACGGGATGCGGAAGAACAGGTAAGCCACAAGGCTCAGCGCGGCCATGACGCCGGTGAGGGCCAGCTCCTTGGTGGTGAAAGTGCGCTTATACAGCACACTGGCAAACAGAATGACGATGACAACGACTGCCAGCAGCAGCCACATTGCGGTAGTAGACATGATGTACGTTCCCTCCAATTTCCAATGAAAGCTCCAAAGACTTTCATTTTCCCGCGGACCTGCAGATAAACCTACAATCCTACTTGACATTTGGGTGTCCGGCGGGTATGCTCCTATTATACGCAGAACTGACACCATGAAAATACCCAGAACAAAGTTTTTTTATGGGGTCAGTTTGGCAGAATGCCCAGACAGGAGGAAGGTTTTATGGTCCATCTGACCACGGCACTGGATGCAGACTCCGGCGTGCCATTGTACGAGCAGCTCTACCGCAGCCTTGCGGGGGAGATGCGCAGCGGCACGCTGGCGGCGGGCACACGGATGCCCGGCAAGCGGCGGCTGGCGGCGGAGCTGTCCGTCTCGGTGAACACGGTGGATGCCGCCTACCAGATGCTGGCGGCGGAAGGGTATCTGGAATCGCGGGAGCGCAGCGGCTTTTATGTACAGGAATATCTGGCCCTGCCGCAGGCGGCCGCGCCGGGAGCCGCAGCGCTGCCCAGACAGCCGCAGCCCCAGCCGCCCGCGCCGCCGGTGCGATACGATCTTTCCACCCGGGGCGTGGACCCGGGGCTGTTCCCGTTCCGCACCTGGGCGCGGCTGCAGAAGGAGCTGCTGTATTCCTCGCCCGAGCTGCTCACCCACGGCGATGCCCAGGGCGACCCGGCTTTGCGGCAGGCACTGGCCGATTATCTTTCGGAGTATCGGGGCGTGCAGTGCGGGCCGCACCAGATCGTGGTGGGTGCGGGATTGGAATACCTGCTGGGCCTGCTGGCCCCGCTGCTGCCCGGCCCGGCAGCAGTGGAGACGCCGGGCTACCCCCGCGCAAAGCAGGTGCTGGAAAACAACGGCGTGCCCTGCTGCTGTGTGCCGGTGGACGGCGACGGCCTTTCGGTGGCGGCACTGAACCGCTCGGACGCAGCGGTGTGCTACGTCACACCCAGCCACCAGTTCCCCACCGGCGTCACCATGCCGGCAGGCCGCCGGGCCGAACTGCTGCACTGGGCGGCCCGCAAACCGGGGCAGCGATACATTATAGAGGACGACTACGACTCCGAGTTCCGCTTTGACACCCGCCCGCTGCCCAGCCTGCAGGGCATGGCGGGCGCGGACGGCCCGGTGGTGTACCTTTCCACCTGCTCCCGCAGCCTCGCGCCCAGCATCCGCATCGCCTACATGGTGCTGCCGGAGCATCTGCTGCCCGCCTGGCGGGAAAAGTACCGGCTCTATTCCGGCACGGTGAGCCGCTTCGAGCAGCAGACGCTGGCCCGCTTCATCACCGAGGGCTACTTCACCCGGCATCTGGCCCGGGAACGGGTGGCCTACAAGGCCCGGCGCGACGCCCTGACCGCAGCCCTGACCGCCGCTTTCGCACCGGGTGAGCTGACCCTCGCAGGGCTGCACACCGGGCTGCACCTGCTGGCAGCGCTCAGGGACCCGCCGCCGGATGCCGCCCTGCGCCGCGCCGCTGCGGCTGCGGGCATGGAGCTGGGCCTGCTGAGTGACTACGACCTGACCGGCGACGCACCTTCGGCAGCGGGCACGCTGGTGCTGGGTTACGGTTCGCTGAAAGACGACGCCTGCGCCTCGGTGGGCGAGACGTTGAAGAAGGTCTGCACCGCCGCGCGGGAAGCATCGGTGACGGTGTAAGTGCCGGTGGCCGTGTCCCAATCGCCGGGCAGGGCTTGTGCTTCGATGCTGGCGGCGTTGTTCGCGAGGAATTCCAATGTGCGCTCCAGCGTGTCGTAGTCCAGCGCGGTCAGGTCGGTGAGCAGGGAAGAACTGACCCCGCGCAGGGCATCCGGCAGGGTGGTGGGCAGCAGGTCGAGGTTCTGCCGGAAAAAGGCGTCCCACACGGCGGCCCGGGCGGCGGCGGTGCGCTGGGGTGAAAGGGCCGCATCGGCCTGCAGCTGGCAGAGCAGTTCGTGGGCGTCCCCGGCCGAGATGCCCTGCACCGCCCGGCTGCGGCCATAGCGGGCCAGCTCGTCGTCGGTCAGCGCGCCGGAAAGGCTCACCCGCACCGGCCCGTAGCGGCCCGCGATGCGTTCCAGCACAGCAGGCGAGAGGGCCAGGTAATGGGTATCCTGCGGCAGGGCCAGCGTTTCAGTCAGGGCTTCGCGGCAGCGGGCCGGGCCTGCGGCGGTGTAGCACTGGGCGAGGGTGGCTTCGCCCTCGGCAAAGGGCACAGTCAGCACAGAGGGCACGCTGAGCAGGTGCACGCAGTTCTGGCTGGCGTTCAGGTAGGCCAGCAGAAAGCTGGGCTGTTCGCCGGGCACGCACAGCAGCACGGTGAGCTGGTCGTCGGCCTTCGGCAGCCGGATGGGGATGCCGCTCTCACTGCGGGCGGTCTGCCGCAGCTGGGTGCGCAGCTGCTGGCGGCTCAGCAGCACCGTGCCGCCCACCAGCGGCACCAGCACCAAAAGGGCCGCCAGCAGCGACGCCCAGAACGGGTCCCAGCCCCGGCGCTTGTGCCGTTTGTGCATGAAACATCCCTGCCTTTCCGGTGGGGAGTATTGACTGGAATGGAAGGGAATATGCAATTTTCCGGCCAGTGGGCAGGGAGTTTCTCCGAGGACCGTCCGCTGGGGTGGGACCCTGTTGCCCGAAGGGCAATAGGGCGGGCGATGGAATGGCCTGCAACAACAGAGACCGCCGCCAGTGGCGGAAACAGGGAGCTGTTGTTGGGGCCGTGGCCAGCAAGCTGCGAGCGAATGTGAAGCAGATGCTGGGTGCCACAACCCGTACTCGTGTCCGAGGAGAAAGCTACCGGCACGCTGGCCTTACTACGCCGCTGTGAAAAGTCATACAAAAATAAAATTCACCCTGTGGCATAACAGATGAAACCGCCGCATAAATTGGAGTGAATGTCTTGCGCAGGCGGACAAAATATGGTATCATCTTTCTATCGCGCACATCTGTGCGCAGCAGGAGAACTGAAAAGACGTGTGCGGCAAAGGGAAAGGCCGCGCACTCTGGAGAAACCCGCGCAGCGGGTGCCGAAGGTGTAAGGCCGCCGGGAAAGCGGCTGTATCTCTCAGGCAAAAGGACAGAGCATCGTCTTTTGCGCACAAGGGCGTGCGGCCGGGAACACGGCGCACCCGGCGGCGGAAAGAAATGAGAGCGCTCCGGATTTTGCGGGCAGAGCCTTTGGCGGGCTTTGCCCGTTTTGTTTTTGTGTATAGGGGGAAAGAGAGTTATGGTCGAGATCGTCACGCAGGTGAACAACGCCGTCAACGGCGTGGTGTGGGGGCCCTTCGGGCTGGCACTGCTGTTCTGCACCGGGTTCTGGATGAGCGCCCGCACGGGCTTTTTCCAGTTCCGCAAAATGGGCTACTGGCTCAGGCACACCATCGGTGCCATTTTCACCAACAAGGATGTCACCACCCACACCAGCAAAGAGGATATGGCCATCAGCCAGTTCCAGAGCATGTGCACCGCGCTGGCGGGCACCATCGGCACCGGCAACATCGTGGGTGTGGCCACGGCCATCGTCTCCGGCGGCCCGGGTGCTATCTTCTGGATGTGGGTCATGGCATTGCTTGGCATGATGACCAGCTTTTCCGAGAACGTACTGGGCGTCTACTACCGCCGCAAGAACGAAAAAGGCGAGTGGTCGGGCGGTGCCATGTATTACCTCACCGACGGCCTGGGCGCGAAGAAGGGCTGCAAGCAGCTGGGCAAGGTGCTGGCTGTGCTGTTTGCCTGCTTTTGCATCCTGGCGTCCTTCGGCATCGGTAACATGAGCCAGATCAACTCCATTGCCGGCAACATGAACGCGGCCTTCGGTGTGCCCACCCTCGTCACCGGCCTGTGCCTGATGGTGGTCACGGCCCTCATCGTCATCGGCGGGCTGAAGCGTGTGGCCGCCGTCACCGAAAAGCTGGTGCCCCTCATGGCGCTGTTCTACATCGCAGGTGCCCTCGTCATCGCGGTGGTGCACGCGGGCAATATCCCGGCGGCCTTTGCCGCCATCTTCAAGGGTGCCTTCAACCTGAACGCCGCCGGCGGCGGTGCGCTGGGCTACGGCATCAGCCAGACCATCACCTGGGGCTTCAAGCGCGGCGCCTTCTCCAACGAAGCGGGCCTGGGCTCTGCGGTCATGGTCAACTCCGCCTCCAACGTCAAGGAGCCGGTGCATCAGGGCATGTGGGGCGTGTTTGAGGTGTTCGCGGATACCATCGTGGTCTGCACCCTCACGGCACTGGTCATTCTGACCACCGGTGTGGTCGATTTGGAAAGCGGAGCCGTGCTGGCCGGTGTGCAGGACAACGCGCTGGTGGGCCAGGCATTCACCGCTGCCTTCGGCAGCTTTGGCCCCAAGTTCATCGCCATTTCCATCCTGCTGTTCGCCTACTCCACCACCCTCGGCTGGAGCCACTACGGCACCAAAGCTGTGGAATATCTGTTCGGCACTACCGGCAGCCGCATCTATAAAGTGGTCTTCGTGGGCATGACCGTGGTGGGTGCCACCATGAAGCTGGGCCTTGCGTGGGACCTGTCCGACACCTTCAACGGCCTGATGATGATCCCGAACCTCATCGGTGTGCTGGCACTGTCCGGCACCGTGGTGGCCATCACCCGCAACTACTTCGACCGCCGCGTGAAGGGCAAAGACATCGAGCCCATGTGGTCGGCCTTCCCGGAGTACCAGAAGCAGGAAGAAGCCGAAGCCGCCGCCGAGGAGGCAGAGCAGGAGAAGGCCGCGAACCAGTAAACGCAAAAACCAAAAATGTCAGCCGCAGGGCCGTCCGCAGACGCGGGCGGCCCTGCTTTTGCCTGCCCCGCCTTGCGAAGTGTGTGCATCCGTGATACACTGAGGGCAAAAGGAGAGCATTTGCTGAAAAACGATTTTCCAAAGAGCGGGCGTGTGCGGCCCCTCGGACAGACAAGGAGAGGACAAGCCCCATGGCATTCATCAGCGTTTTCGATGTTCTGGGCCCGAACATGATCGGCCCGTCCAGTTCCCACACCGCAGGCGCGGAGATCATCGCCTTTCTGGCCCAGAAGATGATCGCCCCGCCGCTGCGCCGGGCAGACTTTACCCTGTACGGCTCCTTCGCCAAAACTTACCACGGCCACGGCACCGACCGCGCCCTGCTGGGCGGTATCATGGGCTTTTCGGCCGATGACACCCGCATCCGGGATTCCTTCGCCATCGCCGAACAGCGGGGCCTTGTCTACAGCTTTACCCCCAACGAGACCGAGACCGACCTTCACCCCAACACGGTGGACATCCGCATGGAGAACGCCGCCGGGCAGGTGATGACCGTGCGCGGCGAGTCGCTGGGCGGCGGCAAGGTGCGCATTGTGCGCATCAACGGCGTGGCGGTGGACTTTACTGGCGAGTACAACGCCCTCATCGTGGTGCAGCAGGACAAGCCCGGCGTGGTGGCCCACATCACCAAAATTCTCAGCGACCGCGGCGTGAACATCGCGTTCATGCGCCTGTTCCGCGAGGAAAAGGGCCACACCGCCTACACCATCGTGGAGTCGGACGAGCGCCTGCCCGAGGACGTGGCGCAGCTGCTGCAGGAGAACCCGAACATCCACGATGTGATGGTCGTGCAGCCGTAAGGAGGGGGAGCGAAATGAACATGGATTTCAAATCCGCAAAGGAACTGCTGGCGCTGTGCGCCGAGAACGCACTGCCCATCTCCGAGGTGATGCGCCGGCGCGAATGCCTGCTGGGCGAAGTGGAGCGGGACGCCGTGGACCGCCGCATGGCAAAAGCGTGGGACATCATGCGCGCTTCTGCCACCCAGCCGCTGGAAACGCCCATCAAATCCATGGGCGGGCTCATCGGCGGCGAGGCGAAGACCCTGCAGGCCCACGCGGCCGAGGGCAAGGGCATCTGCGGCGACGTGCTGCAGAAGGCCATGACCTACGCTATGGCGGTGCTGGAAGTGAACGCCTCCATGGGCCTGATCGTGGCCGCGCCCACGGCCGGCTCGGCGGGCGTGGTGCCGGGCCTGCTGCTGGCCCTGCAGGAGTGCTATGACCTGCCGGATGGGCGCATCGTGGAGGCGCTGTTCAACGCCGGTGCGGTGGGCTACCTTGCCATGCGCAACGCCACCGTGGCCGGTGCCGTGGGCGGCTGTCAGGCCGAGGTGGGCATCGCGTCGGCCATGGCGGCGTCGGCCACCGTGGAACTGCTGGGCGGCACGCCGCAGCAGTGTCTGGATGCGGCTTCCACCGTGCTGATGAACATGCTGGGCCTTGTGTGCGACCCGGTGGGGGGCCTTGTGGAGTACCCCTGCCAGAACCGCAACGCCGCCGGTGTGGCCAACGCCCTTGTTGCGGCGGAGATGGCCCTTTCCGGCATCCGGCAGCTGATCCCCTTTGACCAGATGCTGGATGCCATGTACGCTGTGGGCAAACGCCTGCCCGCCGAGCTGCGGGAGACCGCCCTTGGCGGCTGTGCGACGACCCCCGCCGCCTGCGCGGCCTGCGGCCGGTGCGGCTGATGCGAGGGGAAAGAACGATTTGAAAAAGACGGGGGCGGTTCCGAAAGAATTTTTCGAAGCCGGTCCGGCCTTTTGTGCAAATAAACAAAAAATGAGGCGTTCACCCAGCAAATGCGCCAAAGAATGATGGGAGGAGAGAAAAATCGTGTCGTTTTGTGGCTTTCCCGGGGCAAATGTGGTAGACTGGAAGCAGAAACAGGGCGGCAGAGCGTGCGCCCGCACAAATCAAGATAAGAGAGGTCGTTTGTGATGAAAATCATTCGTGCAAAGGATTATGCGGATATGTCCCGCAAGGCAGCCAATATCATTTCGGCACAGGTCATTATGAAGCCGAACTGCGTGCTGGGCCTGGCCACCGGCGGCACCCCCGTGGGCGCATATGCCCAGCTGGTGGAGTGGTACAACAAGGGCGACATTGATTTTTCCGAGGTCACCACCGTCAACCTGGACGAGTACCGCGGCCTGCCCAAGGAGCACCCGGAAAGCTACTGGAGCTTCATGCACAAGAACCTGTTCGACAAGGTGAACATCGACCCGGCCAAGATCAACCTGCCGGACGGCACCAACCCCGACGCCGAGGACGCCTGCACCAAGTACAACCAGATCATCCACGCTGTGGGCGGCATCGACCTGCAGCTGCTGGGCATCGGCCACGACGGCCACATCGGCTTCAACGAGCCGGGTGAGGCCTTTGAGCTGGAGACCCACTGTGTGGACCTGACCCAGGAGACCATTGAGGCCAACAAGCGCTTCTTTGACGGCAACGTGGACCTTGTGCCCAAGCAGGCCTACACCATGGGCATCAAGACCATCATGCAGGCGCGCAAGGTGCTGATGGTGGCCAACGGCAAAGGCAAGGCCGAGATCATCAAGAAAGCCTTCTTCGGCCCCGTCACCCCGGAGGTGCCCGCCAGCATCCTGCAGATGCACCCGGACTTCATCCTTGTGGGCGATGAGGAAGCCCTGAGCCTGATCTGATCGTTTTGCGCTCCGGCTGCCGCACAGTGTGATGCTGTGCGGCAGCTTTTTGTTTCCAGCGGCTTTACAATCGGGCCAAAAGGCGGTATTCTTTATATGATACTTTTCTCAGGAGGAAACCATGGACATCCGCCAGCTGCACTATTTTTTGGTCTTGTGCGATGAAATGAACTACAGCCGCGCGGCACAGCGGCTGTTTTTGTCGCGGCAGGCTCTGCGCCAGAGCATCACGGCGCTGGAAGCAGAGCTGTGCGGCCCGCTGTTCCTCAGCGCGCACCACAAGCTCACCCTTACCGACCGCGGCATCAGCCTGCAGCGCCACGCGGCGCCGGTGGTGGAGCAGTTCCAGCAGATGCAGGCGGCGCTGCGGGCCGAGATCCAGTCCGCCCAGCCGGTGTGCATCGGCATCAGTGTGTCGCTGGTGCCGGACTACCTGCCCGGGCTGGAAACGCAGCTGGACAAGTTCCGCCAGCAGTACCCCCATGTGGAGATGCGCTTCCGCATGATGGACAACGACGCCGTGGCCGACGAAGTGGAGCAGGGCGAGCTGGACGCGGGCCTTGTCATCGACCTGGGGTGCGCCGCGCCGGTGCTGGCCCGCACCACCCTGCGGGCGGACCCGGCCTGCCTGCTGGTGCCCAGGGGCCACCCGTTCTGGGAGAAAGAGAGCATCCCCCTTGCCGACCTGCGGGGCCAGCGGGTGCTGCTGCCCAGCCTGCGGCAGGACCTGTTCAGCCCGCTGTGGTCGGCCTGCGCCCGGGCGGGCTTTGCGCCCAACGCCGAGATCGGCCCCAGCTTTTACCAGGCCTACTACCTGGTACAGGAGCAGCTGTGCACCTGCCTGACCCGCTACGAGCCGGGTGCCCGGCGGGAGCTGGACCGTGTGCGGGATGTGCTGCTGGAAGATCTGCCCCCGCTGTGCGTCTCACTGGTGCAGCGGCGGGATCATTCCTCTGCCTACATCGACCTGCTGCGCAGCTACCTGATGGAGGTGCTGGGCGGTTCGGCCAGCCTGCCGCCGCGCCGGGGCCGCCCGGCAAAGCCCTTCTACAACTTCCCGGTGCTGTCCAGCGCGGCAGCAAAGCCTGCCCCGGCCCACCCGGCTCCGGGCACCCAGCTGGCGTTTGCGGGCGGGAACAACTTCCGCGAGCTGGGCGGCTATCTGGCCGACGAAGGCAAGCATGTCAGGTGGGGGCAAATTTACCGCGGCATCCCCACGGGCAAGCTCACCGGCGAGGCCGACCGCAGACTGCTGGATTCGCTGGGCCTGCGGCTCATTCTGGACCTGCGCAGCAGCGGGGAAGCAAAGAAGGAGCCGGACTATGTGCCGGACGGCGCGCGCCTGGTGCAGATCTGCGGCCTGTGCGCCGAGGACGGTGCCGAGATCGCCTTTGCGCCCGGCGACATTGAAAAGCTGATGCAGACCGCAGAGGAAGGCGAGAGCATCTCCCAGCGGCTGTACCGCCGGATGCTCACCGGCAACAAGGCGTTCAAAGAGCTGTTCCGCGCGCTGGAAGCGGGCGAGACGCCCATCCTGTTCCACTGCTCGGCGGGCAAGGACCGCACCGGCGTGGCGGCCATGCTGATCCTGCTGGCGCTGGGTGCCTCGGACGAAGTGATCTGCGCCGATTTTGAACAGACCAATGCCTGCCGCAAGGCCGAGATCGACGCGGTGCTGGCCGAGCACGCGGCCGAGATCGCGGCAGACCCTGCCTGCCGGATGCGCTATTATGCCATGGCGGGCGTGGACCCGGCGGCGGCACCTTTTGTGCTGGACACCATCCGCAGGGAGTTCGGCAGCGCCGAGAACTATCTGGAAACGGAATACGGCCTGACCCCGGCGCGCCTGATGCGCCTGCGCCGGATGTATCTGGAATAACAAAACGCTCTGTCCGGCCCGGCAGCAGGTCCTGCCCGGGCCGGACATTTTTGTTTTTGTGCACAAAATGTTGCGCAGGGAGCCTTTTCCCCTTGACAAGCGGGCAAATGTTTCGTACTATAATTAGTAGTATGGAATAAAAGACGCTGGATGCAGGTCGTCCCGTGAACCCCGAGTTCTTTCAGGCATGTGATGCCTGTTTATTATAAGACAGAACCGTAGAGAGAAAAGCTGCAGTCTGCCCGCACGGTGCTCCCACCGCGCGTGTGGTTCTGCTGTCACTTTTTGGATTGAAAGCTCACTTATAGACCCGTTTGAAGCCTACACCTGCCGTGCAGCGTCTCCTGCTTATGATTCAAGACCTGAATTTTAACAAAGGAGAGTGAAACGCGATGACCGCGATTGGAGTGATCGTGGCCCTGATCGCTGCTGTGATCGGCGTTGGTGCGGGCTATTTTATTGGCTATAACAACCGTAAAAAGACCGCCGAAGCCCAGATCGGCAGCGCAGAGGCCGAAGCGACCCGCCTGGTGAACGAGGCGATCAAGACCGCTGAACAGAAGCGCAAGGAAGCGGTTCTGGAAGCAAAGGACGAGGCCTTCAAGCTGAAGGCGGAGGTGGACGCCCAGAAGGCGGAAGCCGACAAGGAGATCAAGCAGCGCCGTGCGGAGATCAGCCGTCAGGAGAACCGCATCGACCAGAAGGAAACGGCGCTGGACCGCAAGACCGAAGCGCTGGAGAAAAAGGAAGAAGAACTGAAAAAGCGCTCGGCGGAAGCCGAGGAGCGCCTGGCCGAGATCGACGCCCTGCGCGCCAAGGAGATGGAGCGTCTGGAAACGCTGGCCGGCCTGAGCCAGGAGGACGCCCGCGAGGTGCTGCTGCACAAGGTGGACGAGGAGCTGACCCACGAAAAGGCCGTGCGCGTTGCCGCCTACGAGACCGACCTGAAGGAAAACTGCGACAACATTGCCCGCAACCTGATCGGTCAGGCCGTCAGCCGCTGCGCTGCCGACCACTGCAGCGAGACCACCGTCAGCGTGGTGCCGCTGCCCAGTGATGAAATGAAGGGCCGCATCATCGGCCGCGAAGGCCGCAACATCCGCGCGCTGGAGACCGCGACCGGCGTGGACCTGATCATCGACGATACCCCGGAGGCCATCACCCTGTCCTCCTTCGACCAGACCCGCCGCGAGGTGGCCCGCATGACGCTGGAACGCCTGATCGGTGATGGCCGCATCCACCCCGCCCGCATCGAGGAGACGGTGGAGAAGTGCCGCCACGAGCTGGAGCTGCAGATGAAGCGCGAGGGCGAGCGCGCGGTGATGGAGCTGGGCATCCACGGCCTGCACCCGGACCTGATCAAGCTGATCGGCCGGTTGAAGTACCGCACCAGCTTCGGCCAGAACGCCCTGACCCACAGCATGGAAGTGGCCTGGCTGGCCGGCCTGCTGGCAGGCGAGATGGGCGTGAACGTCACGCTGGCACGCCGCGCCGGTCTGCTGCATGACATCGGCAAGGCACTGGACCACGAGATCGAGGGCAGCCATGTCCAGATCGGTGTGGACATCTGCCGCAAGTACAAAGAGAACACCCAGATCATCCACGCCATTGAGGCCCACCACGGCGACGTGGAGCCCAAGACCCCGCTGGCCTTCATCATCCAGGCTGCCGACGCCATCAGCGCCGCCCGCCCGGGTGCCCGCCGCGAGAATGTGGAAAGCTACGTCAAGCGTCTGGAAAATCTGGAGGAGATCTCTTCCAGCTTTGAGGGCGTGGAGCAGGCCTTTGCCGTGCAGGCAGGCCGCGAAGTGCGCATCATGGTCAAGCCCGACGTCATCAGCGACGATCAGGTCATCCTGCTGGCCCGCTCCATCGCAAAGAAGATCGAGGACACGCTGGATTACCCCGGCCAGATCAAGGTCAACGTCATCCGCGAGAGCCGCGCCGTCGAATACGCGAAATAAGATTTTGGCATCAGAGGGCCGCCGCACATTCCTGTGCGGCGGCCCTTTTTAGCAGGCGCGCCCTCTCCGCCTGCTCCCGTTGGTCGCATCCACCTCTCCCTTTGGGAGAGCTGCTGAGCGCAGCGAAGCTGAGAGGGCGTTCCTGCACAGCGAATTTTTCTTATTCATAAATACTTGCAATTCCCTGTCGAAAAGGGTATCATGGAGAAAACGCACCGAAAGGAGACGGATCTACATGAAACACGCAAAGAGATTTCTGGCCGCGCTGCTGGCAGGGGTGCTGGCGCTGGCGGCGTTCACCGGCTGCAGCGGGCTGCTGAACTTTGCCACGGTACAGGTCAACACGGAGGAAGCTCAGGCCCTGATGAAGCGGGTCAGCCCGGCTTTGCAGTACGACACCCAGCTGGAATACGCCGCCGAGCGCATCGCCCAGTGGATGACCGAGGAAGTGACCAACCTGACCACTGCGGACGGGCAGCTGGTCCGCAAGGTGCAGCTGGACCCGGGCACCGGCAACATGAACCCGGGCATCAGCGTCAACGAATTCATCTCCGACTCCACCAATGGGTCGCTTTATCTCTCGTCGAACGTGAAGATCGCCCTGACCATGGACAACAGCGGCAACCCGTACTATGACCCGGGCCGCCTGTATGCACCGGCAGCACAGGACGCCGTGGAGGCCCTGCGCAGCGAGGCCGAAGGCTGCAGCAGGATGGGTGCGGTGTTCATTGAATACAGCGGCGGGACCTATGTGGTGGCGCTGTTCCTGTAACATAAACAAAGGCTCAGCTCCCTTCCGATGCGCGGCGTCGGGAGGGAGTTTTTCTGTGCGCAGAAAGCGGACAAAATGGGCGAAACAGTACGACTTATGCATAAAATGCAAAAATATACAGGTGAAATTTCTTCAACTGTTTTCCTGAAAAACACAAAAAACTCATGTTTCAGTAAAAGTGTGCGCTGCACGGGAACAGGAAGCCTTTAAAACTGCACAAAAATCGAAAGCAATTTTTGGATGACCATTGGTCAAACCACAGAAAAGCGGTCGGAAGCCTTTCTTTTTTGGGCGGGACAGCGTATAATGCGGGTATCGCACAAAGGTGTGCCAAGCCCCGGAGGAGGGGCGAAACCCTTTGTGCATTTTTCAGTTCCTGCCGCTTCAGTTTGTTAAAGCAGCAGAGTAAGAGAGAGAGGGAAAAAATATGAAATTCGATCGTCGTATTTCTCGCCGCAGCTTCCTGGCTGCTGCAGGCGTATCGGCTGCTGCACTGGCTCTGACTGCCTGCGGCGGCTCTTCCAGCACCGCTGCTTCCGGCTCCACCGCTGCTTCTGGTGCAGCCGCCTCTGCTGGGGGCGGTGTGCTGAACGTCATGCTGGAGACCGAAGTCCAGTCTCTGGACCCCCAGCTGGCTACCGACGGCACCTCCTTTGAGGTCATCGCCAACTACACCGACGGCCTGATGCAGATGGATGCGAACGGTGCAGCCGTGGAGGCTCTGGCAGAGAGCTATGAGCTGAGCGAGGACGGCAAGACCTACACCTTCCACCTGAAGGATGCAAAGTGGTCCAATGGCGATGCCGTTACCGCAGCAGACTTCGTGTTTGGCTGGCAGCGTGCAGTTGACCCCGCAAACGCATCCGAGTATGCCTACATGCTGAGCGATATCGGTCAGGTGGTCAACGCCGCTGACATCATTGCAGGCAGCAAGCCCGTCACCGATCTGGGCATCACCGCAGTGGACGACAAGACCCTGAAGGTGGAGCTGAACGTTCCGGTCAGCTACTTCCTGAGCCTGATGTACTTCCCCACCTTCTACCCCATGAACCAGAAGTTCTTTGAGAGCTGCGGCGATACCTACGGCACCAGTGCAGACACCGTGCTGTCCAACGGTGCATTCGTGATGACCAGCTATGAGCCGGCCGCCACTGCTTTTGAGCTGGTGAAGAACGCCGACTACTACGATGCTGACCGCATTGCTCTGGACGGCCTGAACTATCAGGTCATCAAGGACAGCCAGCAGGCTCTGATGAGCTATCAGAACGGCGATCTGGATATCACCCTGCTGAACGGCGAGCAGGTGGAGCAGGTCAAGGACGACCCCGAGTTCACCAGCGTGGGCGCCGGCTACCTGTGGTACATCAGCCCCAACATCGACGCTGTGCCGGAGCTGGCAAACCTGAACCTGCGCCGTGCCATCACCTTTGCACTGGATCGTGATTCCATCACCAATGACGTGCTGAAGGACGGCTCTTCTCCCGCCTACACCGCAGTGCCCGCACAGTTCGCCACCGGCCCGGACGGCAGCGATTTCAGCGCCGACCAGACCAAGTTTGCAGAGTTCTGCGCATACGATCCCGACAAGGCCGTAGAGTACTACGAGCAGGCCAAGGCTGAGCTGGGCAAGGATTCCTTCTCCTTCACCATGGTCGTGGATGCCGACGATGCTCCTCAGAAGGTCGCTCAGGTCGTTCAGGAGCAGCTGCAGACCACTCTGCCCGGCTTCACTCTGGAGCTGAAGGTAGAGCCCAAGAAGCAGCGCGTGCAGGATCTGCAGGACGGCAACTTTGAGATCGGCCTGACCCGCTGGGGCCCCGACTACGCCGATCCCATGACCTATCTGGGCATGTGGGTCACCGGCAACTCCAACAACTACGGTCTGTGGAGCGACGCTGACTACGATGCCATCATCGCAGAGTGCACCACCGGTGATCTGTGCACCGATCCCGAGGGCCGCTGGGAAGCCATGTATGAAGCTGAGTCCATCGTGCTGGAGCAGGCCGCCATCTTCCCGCTGTATGGTCAGTGCAACGCCGAGATGATCTCTTCTGCCGTGACCGGCGTGGACTTCCACCCGGTTGCTCTGAACCGCGTCTACAAGGACGCAAAGAAGAGCGTCTGATCCTGATCGAGAACTGAAATGCCGCACAGTGGCAGCGAAAATGCCGCTGTGCGACTTTTTGGCTTTTGCACTGTCCGCGTGCGGCGCACGGCTGACCGCGGCAGCGCAAGGCCGGCTCCGCCTTTGGCGGGGCGGAGAAGAAACTTTAAGGGGGTCTACCCAACGTGAAAAAATACACGCTCAAGCGTATCATCACTTCGTTGTTTACGCTGCTGGCCATCCTGCTGGTGCTGTTCATCCTCATGCAGCTGATGCCCGGTTCGCCCTTCAACGATGAAAAGCTGACACCGGAGATGCGCGCATCCCTGTACGCAAAGTACGGTCTGGATCAGCCCATCTATGTGCAGTTCTTCCGCTATGTGGCCAACATGCTGCGCGGCGATTTCGGCGTCAGCTACAATATCTCCAAGAATACGCCCATTTCCCAGCTGATCCAGTCCCGTCTGCCCATCTCCATCCGTGTGGGCGGCATGGCGGTCACGCTGGGTGCCATCGTGGGCCTTGTCCTCGGCATCATTGCAGCCCTCAAGCGGGACACCATCTTCGACACTCTGGCCACCATCATCTCGGTCATCGGCGTGTCGGTGCCGTCTTACGTCATTGCACTGGCCCTGAGCTATACCTTTGGCTTCAAGCTCAAGTGGTTCCCCATGCTGTTCTCTGCAAAGGACGTGTTCGGCTCCAGCGTGCTGCCCAGCATCTCGCTTTCCATGTTCACCATGGCATCCATTGCCCGCTTTACCCGCAGTGAGATGATCGAAGTGCTGGATTCCGACTACATGCTGCTGGCAGAGAGCAAGGGCATTTCCGGCCCGGCGCTGATCTTCCGCCACGCTCTGCGCAACGCCCTGATCCCCATCATCACGGTCCTGGCTCCGCTGATCGTTGATCTGATGACCGGTTCTCTGGTGGTGGAAAAGATCTTCGCCATCCCCGGCGTGGGCAGCCTGCTGGTGACCGCCATCCAGTCCAACGACTACAACGTGGTCATCAGCCTGAGCTTCATCTACAGCGCCATGTACATTGGCATCATGCTGGTCGTTGACCTGCTGTACGGCATCATCGACCCGCGCATCCGCTTGGCAAAGGGGGACGACTGATATGGCAGAAAAAGCAATTCGCCTTGGCGGCGAATCCACTGCGGACGCCATCGTCAGCGCCGTGGATACCATGTATTCTGAGCACACCTTCGACGAAAAGGACTTCGTGCTCAAGCACAACGACGACGAGATCGCCGTGGATTCCAACTTTGCGGCCCAGAGCTTCTGGAAGGATGTGCGGGTGCGCTTCTTCCGCAAAAAGAGCGCCGTGTTCGGCATGATCCTCGTTGTCTTTATCGTGCTGCTGGCGGCATTTGGCCCCGGCATGAACGAGTATACCTACTCCGGTCAGGAGCTGAGCCAGAAAAACTTTGCACCCCGCGTGCAGGTGCTGGAAAACTTCGGCATCTTCAACGGTGACGAAAAGATGAGCACCACCACCGGCTCCAAGACGGTCAATGCCTATGTGGAAAAGGGCAAGGAGGACGTCTACTACTGGTTCGGCAGCGACACCTATGGCCGCGATATCTGGACCCGCACCTGGGAGGGTGCCCGCGTCTCGCTGATCATCGCGGTGGCCGCCGCCGTCATTGATATGGTCATCGGCATGAGCTACGGCCTGATCTCCGGCTACTTCGGCGGCAAGGTGGATATGGTGATGCAGCGTTTTCTGGAAGTGGCCAACGGCATCCCCCGTCTGGTGATCGTCACGCTGCTTCTGCTGGTGCTCAAGCCCGGCATGATCACCATTATCTTTGCCCTGATGCTGACCGAGTGGGTGGGCATGAGCCGCATCGCCCGTGCCGAGATGCTCAAGCTGAAGGATCAGGAGTTCGTGCTGGCCTCCCGCACGCTGGGCGCCGGCAGCTTCTTCATCATCTTTAAAGAAGTGCTGCCCAACATCATCGGACCCATCATCACCCAGGTCATGTTCAGCATCCCGACGGCTATCTTCACCGAGGCGTTCCTGTCCTTCGTGGGTCTGGGCATCCCGGTGCCGCAGTGCTCGCTGGGCTCGCTGATCAGTGAGCTGTACAACAGCTTCACCACCCACCCCTACCAGATCATCCCGCCCATGGTCGTCATGAGCCTGCTGATGATGAGCTTCAACCTCGTGGCCGACGGCCTGCGCGAAGCACTGGACCCCAAGATGAAGAGTATGTAAGGAGGAACACCCCATGCCTGAAAACAAAAAAGAACAGGTCCTGTCGGTGCGAGACCTGGACATTACCTTTAAGACCACCGCAGGCCCGGTGCACGCCATCCGCGGCGTGAACATCGACCTGTACAAGGGCGAGACGGTCGCTCTGGTGGGCGAATCCGGCTCCGGCAAGTCGGTCACCATGAAGGCCGCCATGGGCATTCTGGCTCAGAACGCCATCGTGAACAGCGGCTCCATCGAGTTCAGCTACCATCACGCCGACGGCAGCCCCGAGACCGTGGACCTGCTGCAGAAGGATAAAAAGTGGATTCGCCGCCACATCAACGGCAAGCGCATCGCCATGGTGTTCCAGGACCCCATGACCAGCCTGGACCCCACCATGCAGATCGGCAAGCAGATCATGGAAGGCATGCTGTGGCATTACAAGATGCCTAAGGATGCCGCCTATAAGAAGGCCGTGCAGCTGCTGGAGGAAGTGGGCATCACCGACGCCGAAAAGCGCATGAAAAGCTACCCGCACCAGCTGTCCGGCGGTATGCGCCAGCGCGTGGTCATCGCCATTGCACTGGCCTGCGACCCCGACCTGCTGATCTGTGACGAGCCCACCACCGCTCTGGACGTGACCATTCAGGCCAAAATTCTGGAACTGATCCGCAGCATCCAGCGCGAGCGCGGCATTTCGGTCATCTACATCACCCACGATCTGGGCGTTGTGGCAAAGGTCGCCGATTATGTGGACGTTATGTACGCGGGCAAGATCGTGGAGACCGGCACCATCAACGAAATTTTCTACGAGCCGCGCCACCCCTACACCTGGGGCCTGCTGTCCGCCATGCCTGATCTGGACACCGCAGACGACCGCCTGTACACCATCCCGGGTTCGCCGCCGAACCTGCTGCATGAGAAGCCGGGCGACGCCTTTGCACCGCGCAACCACTTTGCCCTGAACATCGACGACGAAGTGGACCCGCCCATGTTCAAGATCAGCGATACCCACTATGCAGCCACCTGGCTGCTGGACCCCCGTGCACCCAAGGTGGAGATGCCGCCTGAGCTTGCTCAGCGCATCGAGCGTATGCGTGCCGAGGCAGAAAAGATCAAGGAGGCGGAATAAATGGCAGAACAGAACGCTGCTCCGCTGCTGAAGGTGGAAGGCCTGAAGCAGTATTTCCGCGTGAGCAAGAGCTTTACCGTCAAGGCCGTGGAAGATGTCAGCTTTGAGATCTACCCCGGCGAGACCTACGGTCTGGTGGGCGAGTCCGGTTCCGGCAAGTCCACCATCGGCCGCAGCGTCATCCGCCTGTATGACCCCACCGCCGGCAAGATCACCTTTGACGGGCAGGACATCAGCGGCAAGCTGAGCCACAGCCAGAACAACACTCTGCGCACCCAGATGCAGATGATCTTCCAGGACCCCATGGCCTCCCTGAACCCCCGCAAGAAGGTGGAGGATATCATCGGCGAAGGTCTGGACATCCACCACATGTACAAGACCAAAGAGGAACGCCGCGACAAGGTGGAGAAAATTCTGGCGAAGGTGGGCCTTGCCCCCGAACACGCCGAGCGTTACCCTCACCAGTTCTCCGGCGGCCAGCGCCAGCGCGTCGGCATTGCCCGGGCGTTGATTATGAACCCCAAGCTGATCATTGCCGACGAGTGCATCTCGGCTCTGGATGTGTCCATCCAGGCACAGGTGGTCAACCTGATGAAGGATATCCAGCAGGAGACCGGCACGGCCTACCTGTTCATTGCACACGACCTGTCCATGGTCAAGTACATCTCGGACCGCATCGGCGTGCTGCATCTGGGCCACCTGCTGGAGACAGGCACCACCGAAGAAATTTTCGAGAACCCCATCCACCCGTATACCCGCAGCCTGCTGTCGGCTATCCCGCTGCCGAACCCCGTTGTGGAGAAGCGCCGCGTGGCCGAGACCTACGACTACGCCACTTCCGGCATCGACTACAACAAGGGCACCAATCACCTCGTGAGCGGCAGCCATTATGTCAAGTGCACCGACGAAGAATTTGCCAAGTGGTGCAAGTGAAAACGTTCAAACTCTGACGGATAACAAAAAAGAACACCCCTTTGTGGGGTGTTCTTTTTTGTTATGGGCCAGCCAGGACTTGAACCCGGGACCAAGCGGTTATGAGCCGCCAGCTCTGACCAACTGAGCTACTAGCCCGCAAATGCTGCACTGCAGCATCTATCAGTATACCAAATTCTGCGCAAAATGAAAAGCATTTGCCCGAAAGTTTATTTGGTGCGGTGGGCGTCCAGCTTCTGCTGCAGGAAGGTGTCCAGCATTTCCTGCGGGAACAGCGGTTCCTTGTAGCCGAAGGCCTCCCGGATGAAGATCAGGGTCACCACGGTCTGGCGGCCGGGGTCCAGCCGCAGGGTGTAAAGGGTGTCCAGCGGCTGCTGGGTGGGCTGGTGCAGCGTCAGGTGCAACAGGAAGCCGCCGTCCTTTTCGCGGCGGCAGTCGTAGGCAAACACGTCGGTGTCCCTGTGCTCGTCCAGACGGTCGAAGCATTCGTCCAGCGCAAGGTCGGTGCGGAACTCCGACAGGCCGGACGGGCCGTACTGGCTGCGGCGGCCGGACTCCCGCCGGGAGAGCAGAAAGACGATCACGCCCAGCACGGCGGCGAGAAAAAGGATGGAAACAGCGGCGTTCATGGCGCACCTCCGAAAGAGTTTTCCTTATTGTAACACAACGCGCGGACTTTTGTGCTATAATATTTTTAATTCTTTGAAAATTTTGACTTTTTGACAAAGGGCCTGCGCCACAGCGCGGGCGGGAGGAACGCAATGAAGCTCAAATTCACACGCAAGACCTGGTACTTTTTCCTGCTGGCAGCTGCGGCCATGTCCATGCTGGGCGGCTTTGCCGTGCTGGGCGGCATGGATTTTTCGGGGCTGGAGCTGATCGTGTTCTGCATCACCGGCATCGCGGTGCTGTTTCTGGCCGCGCAGAAGGGTGCCCCGGCCAAGGATAAGCGCAATTACACGCTGGTGTTCGTGCTGCTGATGCTCAGCAAGCTGGCTGCCGGGGGCTGGGCGGGCGACCTGTGCTCGGCGCTGGTGTGGCCCAGCCTGCTGGCCATTGAGTACGGCCACGGCAGGCCCGTTCAGCGCCAGCTGCAGCTGGTGTGCATCGCGGAGGCCATGCGGGTGGTGTTCTGGATGATGACGAAATACGCCGGTATGAGCAGCTTTGCCTTCTGGACGAACCTGATGTTCGTGCTGCTGGCCTGCGCCCGCGGCTGGGCGGCACTGGTGCTCTACAAGACCCAGGAGGAGACCCTGTGACCCAGCGGCGCAGGTCCAAAAAGACGGAAGTGAAACCGCGCCGCTTCGGGCGGCGTGCCTTTCTGCTGGGCGCAGGTGCGGCCTGCGTGGGGGCAGGACTCTGGCTGCGGCGGAAAGGCCTTTCCGCACCGGATAAAACGCAGGAAGATCAACCGCCCGTTCAGAACCCGGCCCTGCCTGCCGGGGAGTGGCGGGCTGTGTGGGTGAGCTACCTGGAATGGGCGGCCATGGATTTTTCCTCGGCCGATGCCTTCCGCGCCGGGTGCGTGCAGCTGCTGGACAACTGCGCGGGCCTTGGGCTGAACACGGTGCTGGCGCAGGTGCGGCCCTTCGGGGATGCGCTGTATAAAAGCCAGCTGTTCCCGTGGAGCCACCTGTGCACCGGCACCCAGGGGCAGGACCCCGGCTTTGACCCGCTGGATATCCTGCTGCAGGAGGCCCACAGCCGCGGGCTCTCGGTGGAAGCGTGGGTGAACCCCTACCGGCTGCGGTCGTCGGCCGCCATGCCGCCGAACCTGGCGGAGAACAACCTTGCCAGCACTCACCCGGAGTGGGTCTGCGCCGTGGGAGAGGGTCTTTACCTGAACCCGGCCGAGCCCGCTGCGGCGGACTATGTGGTGCAGGGCGTGGCAGAACTTGCGCAGAACTATGCGGTGGATGGCATCCACTTTGACGATTACTTTTACCCCACCACGGAGGAGAGCATCGACGCGGCGCAGTTTGCGGCGTCCGGTGCGGCCGACCTTGCCGCCTGGCGGCGGGAGAACGTGAGCGCCCTGGTGCGGAAGGTGTACCGCACCGTGAAGGCCGCCGACCCGACGCTGCGGTTCGGCATCAGTCCGCAGGGGAATCCCGACAACGATCTCAACGGCCAGTACAGCGACGTGACCGGCTGGCTGGCGTCCGGCGGCGAAGAACAGGCAGTGGATTACCTCTGCCCGCAGGTGTACTGGGGCTATGGTTATACGCTGCAGAGCGGCAGCACCCGCTTCGCCTTTGAGAACATCGTGCCTGCCTGGCTGGCCTACCCCCGGGCAGAGGGCGTGGCCCTCTACTTTGGGCTGGGGGCCTACCGGGTGGGCGTGGGCGACGGCGGAGCCAACGCCGACAGCGTGAGCGGTTGGAGCACCGGCAGCGCGCTGGCCCGGCAGGTGGAGGACCTGCGCCGCCAGAACGCGGGCGGCTGGGCGTTGTACCGTTACGGCAGCCTGTTCGGGGCCGGGGCACCGGCGCTGGCCGCCGCCGAGTGCGAAGCCCTGCGGGCGCTGAACGGCTGAAAAGTGAAAAATCGGGCGGAAAACCGCACAAAAAGAAAAGCCCCGGTGGGGCGTTTCTTGCCCGGCGGCGCGGGACAAATATCTTGTACCGCACCGCAAAATGCGGTATACTATATCTGTATCTGCCCGGCGGAAGATGCAGGGCGGGAGGACGAAAACAAAAGGAAGCATCTGCTTCGTGAGGAACGCTATGAAGATGAAAAAACGGCTTTTGGCATTGCTGCTGGCAGCGGTGCTGGTCATGAGCCTGACCGGCTGCAAGGAAACGCTGAAAAATGTGGCCCAGAAGGTCACCGGCAGCAGCAATCAGGTGCAGGAAGAAGACACCACCCGCTGGGCGGACGCCACCAGTGATCAGCTGATCATTCAGGGCATCGCGGACGCATCGGCCAAGTTTGACACGGCCGTGGTGGACGGCACCCTGTATGCGGTGTTCAACGGCATCTGGACCCGCCAGACCAGCTACTTTACCGTGCCCTCCGGCACACTGAACATCATGGGCTGCGGCACCGCCGAGGGCACCCAGAAGTTCAAGGTGGCCCTGTGGAAAAAGGTGGACGGCGGTGCCGAGTATGTGCCGGACAGCACCTATTATATCAAGACCGACGGCCAGAACTACACCTGCACCGTCTCCGGGCTGGACCCGGCGGCGCAGTACCGGGTGACCATCTCCTATGACTCCAGCCGCTACTACCTGTACGGCCTGCTGAAGGTGGAGGGTGTCGGCTGATGAAGACACAGACCAAAAATTCCCTGCTTCTGCTGCTGTGCTCCTTTATCTGGGGTACGGCCTTTGTGGCTCAGAGCGCCGGTTCCGGCATGGGAGCCTACAGCTTTCTGGCCGGGCGCAGCTGGCTTGCCGTGGTGGTGCTGATCCCCACGGTGCTGGTGTTTGACGCCATCCGCCGCAAAAACGGCACCGATGCAAAGCCCAAGACCGCCGCAGAAAAGAAAAAGCTGCTGACGGCGGGCCTTGTGTGCGGCACCTTTCTGTTCGCGGCGTCCGCGGCCCAGCAGATCGGTATCACCCTCAACCCGTCCACGGCCAAGGCCGGCTTCCTGACGGCCATGTATGTGGTGCTGGTGCCGGTGTTCGGCCTGTTTTTGGGCCGCAGGGGCAGCGCACAGCTGTGGGTGAGCATGGTGGTGGCCGTGCTGGGCCTGTATCTGCTGTGCATGAAGAACGGCTTTGGCAGCATCGAGTCCAGCGACTGGGTGCTGCTGAGCTGCGCGGTGCTGTTCAGCTTCCAGATCATGGCGGTGGACCACTTTGCCCCGCAGGTGGACGGCGTGCGGCTGAGCCTGCTGCAGTTCTTTGTGGTGGCGGTGGAGAGCACCGTGGCGGCGTTTCTGTTCGAAGCGCCCACGGCGGCACAGTTTGCCGAGAACGCGCTGCCCATTTTCTACTGCGGTGTGCTGTCCAGCGGTGTGGCCTACACGCTGCAGATCTTAGGCCAGCAGGACCTGAACCCCGCCATCGCCAGCCTGATCATGTGCCTCGAAAGCGTGTTCAGTGCGCTGGGCGGCTGGCTGCTGCTCAGCCAGAGCCTTTCCGCGCGGGAAGCCTTTGGCTGTGCGCTGATCTTTGCCGCCGTGGTGCTGGCCCAGCTGCCGCTGGAAGTGCTGCACCGCGCCAAAAAGGCATCCTGACCCCGTGGCGAAGCAGCAGCCCGTGCCGCAGCTGCGCACGGCAGGCGGCATCCGGTATGAGCTGACCCGCAAACGGGTGAAAAACCTGAACATCCGGGTGCGGGAGGACGGCACCGTGGCGGTGAGCATCCCGCTGCGCACGAGCGCAGAGGCTGCCGACCGCTTTGTGGCCGCACGCGCCGCGTGGGTGCAGCAGGCACAGGCCCGTGCCCGGCGGCGCAGCCTGCAGGACGCCCGGCCCCTGCCGGACAAAGAGACCGCGCTGGCCCACTTTACCGCCATGAGCGAAAAGGTCTACCCGGCTTTTGCCGGGGTGCTGGGCGGGCAGAAGCCAACCATCAAGGTACGCAGCATGACCAGCCGGTGGGGCGTGTGCCACATGGCAAAGCGGCAGATCACCTTTGCGCTGCAGCTGTACAACCAGCCGGAAGCGGCACAAATTTATGTGGTGGTGCACGAATACTGCCACTTCCTGCAGCCGAACCACAGCCCGGCCTTCTGGGCCGAGGTGGCAAAGCTGCTGCCGGACTGGAAGGCCCGGCGGAATCTTTTGAAGTAAAACAGGAGGGGAGTTCCCTTGGAAAACGAAAATAAGTCCGGCGATAAATATTCCAAACTGGCCGGCAACACGCTGATCTTTGCGATCAGCAGCTTTTCGTCGAAGCTGCTGACGTTGATCGTTCAGCCGTTCCTCACCTACGCCATGGCCGAGGTCTCGGACCTGGGCCTTTCCAAAATTCTGAGCCAGTACGCGAACCTGCTCATCCCGTTCGTGTCCATGGGCATGTCCAACGCCATCATCCGCTTCGGACTGGACAAGGGCAACAGTGAAAAGCAGGTGTTCACCAACGGCCTGCTCACCATTCTGGGCGGCTTCGGCATTCTGGTGCTGTGCTGGCCCGTGGCGCGGTTTTTGCCCGATATGGCGCAGTACGGCCTGCTCATTTACATCTATGTGCTTATGAGCTGCCTGCGCACCCTGTGCACCCAGTTCGTGCGCAGCCGCCAGTGGAACAAGCTGGTGGCCGTGGACGGCGTGCTGTGCACCGTGGCCACCATGGCCTTCTATGTGCTGTATCTGGTGGGCTTCAAGTGGGGGGCCAACGGCTACCTGCTGGCCATCATCAGCGGCGACCTTGTCAGCGTGCTGTTCCTCATGTTCACCGGCAAGCTGTGGAACTATGTGGAGCTCAAGGGCCTCAACAAGGACCTGTGGAAGCAGATGCTGCGCTTCTCGCTGCCCATGATCCCGGCGCAGATCAGCTTCTGGATCATCAACGCGTCGGACCTGTTCTTCGTGCGTGAGATGTGCAACGGGCTGGACGGCCGCGACGGCAACGCATGGAGCGGCCTGCTCTCCACCGGCTACTTCCTGCCCACCATCCTGACCACCCTGGGCCTGATCTTCTACGACGCGTGGCAGCTTTCTGCTGTGACCGAGGAAGACGGCCGCGCAAAGTTCTTCACCAAAATTTTCCGCACCTATTCCAGCGTGCTGTTCTGCTGCGCGGCGGGCATCATCTGGTTGTGCCGCCCGGTCATGCACGTGATGAAGTCCAACTACTACTACGCCTGGCACTTTGTGCCCTTTTTGGTGCTGGCTTCCACCTGCAGCTGCTTCAACCAGTTCCTGAACAGTGTGTACGTGGTGAACAAGAAGTCTTTCCGCAGCATGATCACCATGATGGCGGGTGCCATCAGCAACTGCATCATGAACTACTTCTTCATCAAAGCCTGGGGCCCTGTGGGCGCGACCTACGCCTCCTTCCTGGGTCTGGGGCTGGTGTTCACCCTGCGCGCCATCGACGCCCACCGCATGATCGGGATGCATGTGCACCCGGGCCGTGTGGCCGTCAATGCGGCGGCGCTGCTGTTCGAGGCCTTCGTGCTGCTGGCCGAGACGCCGCTCTACGGCCTGTGGACCGGCCTGATCACCGCAGCCATCATCCTGTACAACTTTGCCGGTGTGTGGGCCATGGCCCGCGTGCTGCTGCCCAAGCTCCTGGGCCGCCGCGGCAAGGCGCTGGTGAAGGTGATCGACGGCTGGATCGCCCCGAAAAAAGCATAAGTTTTCTAAAAACAGCAAATCCCCCGGGACCGCAGTTCCGGGGGATTTTTGTGTCTTTGAGGGAATGGCTCCGGGCAGGCTCAGTGGCGGCAGCGGCGGCCGGTCAGGCTGGCCCAGGCACCGGCGGCGGTGAGGGCGATGCCGCTCAGGGCCATGGCCAGGGCAGCGAACAGGCTGGTGCCGGTCTGGGGCAGATGCGTGCCGCTGGGGGCAACGGTCTGCGTGGGCGTGCTGATGGGAGTCACAGGGGTCTCGCCGGGGGCCTCGGGCACTTCTGGGCTCTCGGGTGTTTCCGGGGTGATGGGGGTCGGCTCGGGATCAGGCGTGGGATTCGGGCCCGGCGTCGGCTCCGGGTCGGGGGTGGGCTCCGGAGGAATCACCGCGTGGGCGGCCTTGAGGGCGAGGGCCTTGCCGCCGACGGTGATGATATAATCTCCGTTTTCATCCTGCAGGATCGTATAGTCCGAGCCATCCAGCAGAGTGTCCAGATTCATGATGAACTTCGGGATCTCATTGCCGTCCGCATCCACGGTGGCATCGGCATTCCAGCGATTGTTTCCATCTTCGTCGCCATCAATATACCAGCCATCAATGGTGTGGCCGCAGTCCACCAGTGTCCAGTCGTCGTCCTTGCTGATCCGGCGCAGGACCAGCACATTCCGGTTCTTGTCCTCGGCGGAACCGGCCGTCAGATACAGGTCAGCCCCGGCCGTACCGGCATGGTTGTTGAGCAGGTAACCGGCCAGCCGGACCGTAACGCCGTTGTCGGCGTAGATGCCGCCGCCATTTTTGCCGCTGTTTTTCTGGATGGTATTGCCGCAGATGGTGGTATCCGGGGCGGTCTCGCTCTGTTCAGGGCGGGAAAGATAAATGCCGCCGCCGTCCTGTCCGGCCGTATTCTCCAGAATGGTGTTGCCCGAAAGGGTGACGTCAGTGCTGCCGGAAGCGGAAACGGAGATGCCGCCGCCCTGCGCAGTGGCGCTGTTGCCCGAAAGGGTGCTGCCGGTGATGGAGACCGAGCCGTCGGTGACGGCAGCATAAACACCGCCGCCCTGTGCAGTGCTGGTGTTGCCAGAGATCACGCTGTCCTTGATGGTGAGGGAAGCGTTTTCGACGGTCCCGCCGTGCTTGCCGCCCATGCTGACGCCGCCGCCGGAACCATTGGCTGCGGTGTTATCCGTGATCCGGCAGTGGTCGATGGTAAGATCGCCGCTGTCCGCGCAGACACCGCCGCCGCCATAGCCGGAGGTGTCGTTCCGGTTGCCGGTAATGGTGAGGTCCTTCAGCAGAATCTCGGAGCCCTCGGCGCCGGTGATCTTCACGCCGCTCTCCGTGCCGCCGGTAATGGTGCCGTTCACGATCTCGACGGTGCCGCGGGAGCCATCGGCTTTCTTTCCGCTCAGGTCAACGGTAATGGTGCCGCTTCCGCAGGCTCTCCGGCCGCGTCTGCGGGTGCTTCTGCAGCGGGCATGTCTACCACCACCGGGCGCGCCCCGGGCAGGGCAGGCAGGACCGCCGCATCCCCGGCGGGGGCGGCTTCCGGCTCCTGAGCGGGAGGTTCCTCGGTGCTCTGGGCAGGCGTTTCTTCCACAGGGTCCGCGGCAGCTTCGGCGGCGGGTTCTTCCGCAGCAACCGTTTCCGGGGACGGCTTGTCCTCGGTGGCAGTGTCGGCAGCGGCAGAGGGCTGCACATCGGCGGCGGCTTCGGGGGCTTCTGCCCCTGCGGAAAGCGGGCTGGCGGCCACACAGGCGGTGAGGGCCAGCGACATGGCGGCCAGTTTGAACTTTTTGTTTGTCATACGATCCATCTCCTTGCTGATCAGATGCACACGATAAAAGCGTGATAAACGGTACTTTTCACATCGCGCCCTTCTGTCATCGGGGCTGGAACAGTTATCATATACCATTTTCTGGAAAAACTGTAAATCCAATCGACGAAAGGGGAGAAAACAAGACAAACATTCGCAAAATGCGGTGCGGCCCGCAAAACCGCCGAAAGCGAAAAAATGCCAAAAAGACGCAAAAAATCCCGCCATCCGAAGGGGATGACAGGATAAGGATGCGGGAATGCAGGCGTCAGCGGGAAAACTGCTTTTCCAGCCAGTCGCCGATGTCTTGGAATACTTCCTGGTGGTTCGTTTCCACCAGCAGTTCGTGGCGGGCACCGGGGTAGAACTTGCTCTCGATGTTCTGCACGCCGACGCTTTCCAGGCTCTGGATGGCGCGGCGCACGCCCTTGCCCTGCTCGCCCACGGGGTCGGCATCACCGGCCAGGAACAAAAGCGGCAGGTCTTTGGGCATCTGCGCGAGGAAGGCCGGGTCATGCAAACGCAGGATGCCGCTGAACATGCTATAGTAGGCGTTCAGCGTGAAGGTGAAGGTGCAGCGCTCGTCGGCCAGATACTTGTCCACCTCGGCGGCGTCGCGGTTGAGCCAGTCGTGGGTGGTGCGGCCCTCCAGCCCCTTGTTGTAGCCCAGGAAGGACAGGTTCGCCACCAGCTTGCTGCGGTAGTGCCAGCCGTGGAAGGCGGCCAGCACCCGGCAGGTGGTCTTGGCAAACTGCACCAGCGCCTTGGGCTGGAAGCCGGTGCCCATGATGATGGCACCATCCAGCTCGCGGCCATACTCGCACAAGTACTGCCGCGCGTAGAAGGAGCCCATGCTGTGGCCCAGCAGGAAATACGGCACATCGGGGTAGAGCTCCTTGGTGCGCACGGTCATGGCGTGCAGGTCGGCCAGCACGGCGCGGTTGCCGTCCGGCTCGGCGAAGTAGCCGTAGTCGTCCTTTGAGCGGATGGACCCGCCGTGGCCCAGATGGTCGTGGCCGGTGACCAGGATGCCCCGCCCGGCAAGGTACTCGGCCAGGGGTTTGTAGCGGTCGATGAACTCCACCATGCCGTGGGACAGCTGAAGAACGGCCCGCACTTCACCTTCCGGCACACAGCGGAACGCGTGCAGCGTCCGCCCCGGAACGGTGGAGGGGACCGTGAAGTCGATCATCGGACTCATGAGGGAGCCTCCTTTGTGTGAATTACAGCGCGCCGATCTTGCGGCGGCAGGCCGGGCAGATGCAGTAACCTGCAAACTGGACGGCACCGTCGTCCACCTCGCCGCAGAAATCGCAGCTGCCTGCGGGGCGGTGCTTCTTGAGCACGATGGCATCGCCATCCACGAAGATCTCAAGCTTGGTGTCGGTATCCAGGCGCAGGTTGGTGCGCAGTTCTTTGGGCAGAACAATGCGCCCCAGCGCGTCGATGCCGCGGACAATGCCGGTGCTTTTCATAGTATACCATTCTCCTTCTTCATGATCGCAAACTGGTGAAAAAATGCCGCGCAAAACGGCATCTTTGCGACATGCAGGCTGCACCTTCCGGGCACGCCTGCGCTACACTGCAATGACAGCCAATGACACAACAGGAAAATCATGCCAATGCTGACAAGCTTAGTATACAAAAAATAATATTTTTCGTCAATGATTCCGTGTCAATTCGACAAGAAGCAACCTTTTGTGTAGAACGGTGGAGAGAAAGAAATGTTTTCTGCACAGAGAGGGAAAGTTTCGGATTTTCTGGGAAATGCTTCACCGGACGAAGATGTTCTCTTTTGACGGACAAAAGAGAACCAGAAAGGACGGCGGTGCCCGCAGGGCATGAAAGCCCCAGTGGGACTTTTAAGCCGCAGACCGGTTTGCGAAGCAAATGCCGCGTGTTCAGCGCGGCAAGGTCGCAGCGATTTCGACGCGCTGGAGCCGACGGGTTGCGGCACCCTGCGTCTGCTTCGTGCCTTGGGCGGCACTCGCATCCTGCAGGCCGCTGCCCCAACAGCTCCTCCCTGCATCCGCCGCTGGCGCGATGCTCCCGCAGGGAGCCAGCGGCAGCAGATGCCGTTTGCCGTTACGACTCCTCCCGTGAAAAAACAAAAAAGAAAAGCCCGCAGGCTTTTCTTTTTTGCAAATTAAAAATAATTTTTCCGCTATGATTGTCAGAGCGAAGCGGAGACAATTCTAAATCGTTGTTTACTCCACTGCGACCGGCGTTTCCTGCTTGTTCTCCACGCGGGCGCTGGTGCGGCCCTCGGGACGAATTTCTCCGGCAGCAGTCAGGGACATCTTGGTCAGCGTGGGGCCCACCAGCTCGTACACCAGCACCGAGAACAGCACCACGTTGCGCACCATGTGGCCGTCCGACAACTGGGAAGCCGTGGCCGCCATGCCCAGTGCCACACCGGCCTGCGGCAGCAGGGTGATGCCCAGACACTTCTGGATATCCGGGCTGCAGCGGGTGGCGCGGCAGCTCAGCCAGGAGCCGCTGATCTTGCCGGCCGAGCGGGCCGCGATGTACACTACGCCGATGAGCAGCACCAGCGGGTTTGCAAGGATGGTCAGGTCAAGCTCGGCACCGGAAAGCACGAAGAACAGGATATTGATGGGGGACACCCAGCGGTCCAGGCGGTCCATCAGCTCCTCTGAGGTGGGGCAGATGTTGCAGAACACGGTGCCGGTCATCATGCAGACCAGCAGCAGCGAGAAGCCGCAGCGGGTGCCATTGATCTCGAACTCGGTCATGGAAAGGCCCACCGTCAGCAGCACGAAGGCCACCGAAAGGCTCATGCGCTTGGAGCGGGAGTGGAAGTAGACCTCCAGCAGGTTCAGCACATAACCGGCGGCCGCGCCCAGTGCCAGCGACAGAATGATCTCCAGCAGCGGCTCGAGGATGACGCTCACCGGGTCGATGCGGCCCTGCTCCAGCGCATTCGCCACGCCGTAGGAAGCCGAGAACAGCACCAGGCCCACGGCATCGTCGATGGCCACCACCATCAGCAGCAGGTGGGTCAGCGGGCCGGAAGCTTTGTACTGCTTGACCACCATCAGGGTGGCGGCGGGTGCCGTAGCGGCCGCGATGGCACCCAGCGTGATGGCCGACGCCATGGAGATGACGTCCGGGCGGGCAAAGTGCAGCGCGATGAGGGCCGCGTCCACCAGCGCCGTGGTGATGACGGCCTGCGCAATGCCCACCGTGACGGCCTGGCGGCCCATGCGCTTGAGGGCGCTCAGGCGGAACTCGTTGCCGATGACGAAGGCGATGAAGCCCAGCGCCACCTGGGTGATGATGCCGTAGCCTTCCACAGCGGCAAGGCTGTCAAAGCCGAAGCCGATGCGGCCGAGGCCCAGCCGCCCCAGAAAGAACGGGCCCAGCAGCAGCCCGGCGACCAGATACGAGGTGACAGCCGGAAGGTGCACCGCCTTTGCAAGACGGGACATCAGCAGGCCTGCGATGAGCGCGAGGGACAGACAGATCAGCATTTGCTCCATGGGTCGTTGTGCGGGAACCGGCCATGATCCGCAGGCGGCTCCCATTCCTCTTTGTCAAAAAATGAACGAAGCCGCGCGCGAAAGGGAAAACCGAAAGGGGAACGCACTGCGGCCGGACAAAAAATGCATACAAATCCAGTATACTCGCCGCAGCGGCAAAAAGCAACGGTTGTCCGGCAAATTGGCAAAGAAATTTTGCCGAAAGACCTGCGCAGTCAACCCCTGACGGGTTTGCCGGTCCCTCCGGGAGGGGGCGCTTTTGCAAGGGGAACCGGGAAATGCAAAAAAGCTCTCCCTTTCGGGAGAGCAGGCTGCGAATTCAGGAGAGGACGGAGAGCCCCTTTAGTTGAATTTGAAGATCTTGCGGGCGGTGCGGTAAGCGCCGAGGATGACCTTATCGCTGCCGGGGAACTTCATGTTGGTCAGGCCGCCCAGGTTGAACTTGACGGCATTGTACACGCCGGTGCTGGTGTTGGCCTTCAGGTACTGCCACAGCTCGGTGCGCTTTGCCTTGGCCTCGTCGGTGCCGTCCAGCAGCAGGAAGATGTCGCTGATGGCCATCATCACCGAGAGGTAATGCACCATGTAGGAGCGCAGGCGCTTCTGATCCTTCAGAGCGTCCAGGTCCTGGCAGTCGATCATGTGTTTGGTGACCCGCAGCTGCTGGTCCACACGCTTGACCATGACGCTCTCGTTCACGCTCTGGTCGGCGCGGCCGATGAAGTAGCGGTACAGGTCCAGGTCCATATAATACATGCTCTTGACGTAGGGCAGGGGCTGATAGACGAAGATGTTGTCCACATAGAAGGTGTGCTTTGGCAGCACCATGCCGCACTGGCGCAGCACCTCGGTGCGGTACATCACCGAGTGCATCAGAATGTTCTGGTCCGGGCGGAAGTGCCGCACATGGACCCAGTTGAACAGACGGTTCTCGGGGAAGACGTTGGTGTAGCGCACGGTGTGGCTGGTGCCGTCCTCCACATGCTCATAGACGTAGTTGCAGATCATCAGGTCCGGTGCGGTGCCGCGGGCCACCAGGGTGGTCAGCTTTGCCAGCACCTTCTTCAGGGCATCGGTGTCCAGCCAGTCGTCACTGTCCACCACCTTGTAGTACAGGCCGGTGGCGTTGCGGATGCCCTGGTTGACGCCCTCGCCGTGGCCGCCGTTCTCCTGATGGATGGCCTTGACGATGGTGGGGTACTTGGCGGCATATTCGTCGCAGATGGCCGGGGTCTCGTCCTTGACGGAACCGTCGTCCACCAGAATGATCTCGGCCTGCTCGCCTGCGGACAGCAGCGTTTCGATGCAGTGGCGCATGTAGGCTGCAGAGTTGTAGCAGGGGACCGCAAAGGTGATAAGTTTCTGCATAATAAAAGATGCTCCTTTTTCTTCGAGTCCGGCACAGCGTCGGCCGGGATGGAGAGATGTAGCCTTATTATAGCATTTTCGCGCCTGAAAAGCTATCGTTTGCAAAAATTAACCGTGGCTTTTCGTGCTTTTTGCCGGAAATCGGCGTGTTTTCCTGCGCAAAAGGCGGCTTTTGTGGTATACTGGTACAGTTTGGAAGGCACCGCTCATCTATTATAACGGAGGAACTCATGGAAAACCCGCACAGCATCCTGAAAAAAGTTTTTGGCTACGACAGCTTCCGCCCCGGGCAGGAGCAGATCGTGCAGCGGCTGCTGGCCGGGCAGGATGTTCTGGCCGTGATGCCCACCGGTGCGGGCAAATCCATCTGCTATCAGGTGCCGGCGCTGCTTTTGCCGGGCATCACCATCGTGGTGTCGCCGCTGGTGAGCCTGATGAAGGATCAGGTGGGAGCCCTTGTGCAGGCCGGTGTGGCGGCGGCTTTTTTGAACAACAGCCTCACCGACAACCAGAAGGCCCTGATGCTGCACCGTGCCCGGGAGGGCTGGTACAAGATCATCTATGTGGCCCCGGAACGACTGGAGATGCCGGGCTTCCAGCGGCTGGTGCAGGAGCGGGAGATCAGCATGGTGACGGTGGACGAGGCCCACTGCATCAGCCAGTGGGGGCAGGACTTCCGCCCCAGCTACCTGCGCATCCGGGATTTTGTGGCGAGCCTGCCCCAGCGTCCGGTGGTGGGGGCGTTCACGGCCACGGCCACCGCCCATGTGCGGGACGACATCCGGGAACATCTGGCTTTGCAGAAGCCCTACGAGGTGACCACCAGCTTTGACCGGCCCAACCTCTACTTCGAGACCCGGCGGGCCCTGCCCAGCCAGAAGCCGAAGGAGCTTTTGGACCTTGTGCTCAAAGAGGGCGACAACGCGGGCATCGTCTACTGCAGCACCACAAAGCAGGTGGATGAGACGGCCCGCCTGCTGCAGAGCCGGGGGATCCGGGCCGCCGCCTACCACGCCAAGCTGGACGCCGATACCCGGCGGAAGAATCAGGACGATTTCCTCTACGACCGGGTGCAGATCATGGTGGCCACCAACGCCTTCGGCATGGGCATCGACAAGCCCAATGTGCGGTTTGTCATTCATTATAATATGCCGAAGGACCTCGAGAGCTACTATCAGGAGGCGGGCCGCGCCGGCCGCGACGGGCAGCCCGCCCGGTGCACGCTGCTTTACTCCGGCACCGATGTGCGCACCATCCGCTTTTTCATCGACAAGGAACGGGAAGCAGACAACGGCCTGCCCGCAGACGTGAAGGCCGAAGCCGCCCGCAAGGCCGAGGAGCGGCTCAAGTACATGACATTTTATTCCACCACGCCCAAGTGCCTGCGGGGCTTTCTGCTGCAGTATTTTGGCGAGGCGGCCCCGGCCAAGTGCGGCAACTGCTCCTGCTGCCTGGCCGAGGAGCAGGAAGCCCAGCTGCAGCTGGAATACTCCCGCCGCCGCGCCGCCGACAACGCCCGCCGCCTGACCGAGAAGCCGCGCCGCAGCAAGTCGGCCGCAGCCGCAGGCGAGCTGAGCGAATTCGACGAAAAGCTGCTGAACGCCCTCTATGCCCAGCGCAAGCGTCTGGCAGGCAAGCAGAACGTACCGGCCTTCGTGGTGTTCAGCGATGCCACCCTGCGGGAGATGGCCGTGAAAAAGCCTATGAGCATCGACGAGCTGCTGAACATCAGCGGCGTGGGCGAAAAGAAAGCCGCCCGCTACGGCAATGCCTTCCTGCGCATCATCGAGGATGCGGTGGAGTCGAGGTAAAAGTGGAAAAGGGGCCGTGGCATGATCAATTCGTGCCGCGACCCCTTTTGTAATATAAAAAGGGAGCCGAATCGCTCCGACTCCCTCAAGTATACATCCGTGAGAACGTATACCCCAATTAGTAGGTATACTATACCACAGATGCTGCAAAAATGCAACGGTCAGATAAAGTTTTTCAGAAGTTCCATGCGTGCAGAAAGGTCTGGATGGATGACGATGGAAGCTACAGATGGATCGACGGAATCACGATAAGATGCGGTGATGCGCTCGAATTCGCGGACGAATGCTTTGATCTCTGTTTTGGGCATATGCAGGAGTTTTAAATAGTAGCACACCAGGAGCATATAATCGCCAATTGTTTTGAAGTTTACATAGGGTAAGCCAATTGCAGACTTAAGGCAGGCATTCATCGCCTTAGAGGAATCAAAGCTGCGGAATCGGGTGTCGAAAATGACGGCATTGTGAGCAATTGCGTTGCGAAGGTCCTTCAGAGTGTAAATATATCGGAAAAGAAGCTCACAATTGGTGTCACTTGAAAGATCAATACCAATTCGCCGGGAGATATCCTTTCGTACGGGTACGGTGAGACAGGAAAGAAGATAGCCAAGGTCGCCCATTGTCATGATCTCAAAATAGGCCCACACAGGAACCCCAGAGTAATTTGGATTATTATAGAAATGTGTGATTTTGGGGTTGCCTTTTTCATAGGCATTGGCAAGACTTGCCTGAATGGAGCGCTGAAGATTCAACTTGCGCTGCTGGGCACGCTTCTTTTGTTCAGGAGTAAAGCTGGAAGGAGAATTGTTGTAGCTGCACACAACGCGATCTAACATGGCTTGAATGCTTTCCGAATGCGCATTTTCAAGAATTCCCTGCAGAGCGATGTTTTTGACAGCAGTTTCGATGAACATCATCTTTCCGTAGAAAAGAGATTTTAATGCGGCATCATATTCAATGGTGGCGTAAAGCTCCTGATACGATGTGAAGGGGAGACGATTCCCGGCAGATTTAAAGAAGCGGTAACCTTTATAACCATGGTAGTAGCCAGTGTTGATCAACTGCCGTTTTTGCGCACTGCCCGATATGGCAATGCCGTTATCGCGCAGATGACGCATCAGACCGTCTGTTGTTTTATAACTCATGCGGGCCTCCTGCGTCCATCGTGTGGGTGGCGAACACCTTTTCGTCCTCCCACCACACGGGCTGCCCGGCGGCAAGGGTCTTTTTCACATCCAGCAGACGCTGGTTGCTGCTGCCGCGGAAGCGCAGGGAGATATCGTGTTTGGCCTGCACGAACTCACCGTCCACCAGCACATCCAGCAGGCTGAGCAGCTCGTCGGTGGCTTCGCACCGGGCAAGGCTGGGCTCTTTGCCGGTGAGCTGCTCCCAGGTGTAGCCGGAGTAGCACCACACCGTTTTGTTCGGGTACAGGGCCTTGAAGTTGCGCACAAAGGGCAGCAGCTCCCGCTGGTTCTCCGGTTCCATGGGTTCACCGCCCAGCAGGGAAAGGCCCGCGATATAGTCCGGCTGGCAGGAAGCAAACACCTCGTTGCGGGTGGCCTTATCAAAGGGCTGGCCGTAGCCGAAGTCCCATGCCACAGCATTGAAGCACCCCGGGCAGTGGTGGCGGCAGCCGGACACGAATACGCTGGTGCGCACGCCCGGGCCGTTGGCGATGTCGTAATATTTAATGGTTGCGTAGTTCATAAGTGATTCCCGTAATTTGCAAATAAGTTTTGAATGGACAGGAAGCTTGCCGCTGCGGCCCTTCCGGTGAAAATACGTTTGGAGCGGCCCGCAGGCCGCTCCAAACGTGAAATCAAAAATAATATTTCCGCTGTTATGCCTAGAGCGAAGCGGAGGGCATTCAAATCATAATTACAGATGCAGCACGCGGTCCTTGATCTCCTGCGTGCGGCCCTGGTTCCAGAACTGAGTGCCGATGTAGCCGCAGGTGCGGCGGGCAACGTTCAGCTTGTTCTGGTCACGGTTGCCGCACTTGGGGCACTCCCACACCAGCTTGCCGTCGTCTTCCACGATCTTGATCTCGCCGTCGTAGCCGCACACCTGACAGTAATCGGACTTGGTGTTCAGTTCGGCATACATGATGTTGTCGTAGATGAACTGCAGCACGCTCATGACGGCTTCCAAGTTGTCCTGCATGTTGGGCACTTCCACATAGCTGATGGCACCGCCCGGAGACAGACGCTGGAAGTCGGACTCGAACTTCAGCTTGGTGAAGGCGTCGATCTGCTCCGAGACGTGGACGTGGTAGCTATTGGTGATATAGTTCTTGTCGGTGATGCCGGGCACGATGCCGAAGCGCTTCTGCAGGCACTTGGCGAACTTGTAGGTGGTGGATTCCAGCGGGGTGCCGTAGAGGGAGTAGTCGATGTTCTCGGCCTTCTTCCACTCGTTGCACTTGTCGTTCATGTGCTGCATCACGCTCAGGGCAAAGGGCTTGGCACCGGCGTCGGTGTGGCTCTTGCCGGTCATATACTTCACACACTCATACAGGCCGGCATAGCCCAGGCTGATGGTGGAGTAGCCGCCGAACAGCAGTTTGTCGATCTTTTCGCCCTTCTTCAGGCGGGCCAGTGCGCCGTACTGCCACAGGATGGGCGCGGCGTCGCTGGGGGTGCCCAGCAGACGCTTGTGGCGTGCCTGCAGGGCGCGGTGGCACAGGGCCAGCCGCTCGTCAAAAATTTTCCAGAACTTCTCAAAGTTGCCCTTGGAGCTCAGGGCGACATCCACCAGATTGATGGTGACCACGCCCTGATTGAAGCGGCCGTAGTATTTGGGCTTGCCGGTCTCGGGGTCCACATAAGGGGTCAGGAAGCTGCGGCAGCCCATGCAGGTGTAGCAGTGGCCCTCGCCGTTTTTGTCCACCTTCAGTTCCAGCATCTTCTTTTCGGAGATGTAGTCGGGCACCATGCGTTTGGCGGTGCACTTGGCGGCCAGCTCGGTCAGGTAGTAATACGGGGTGCCGGGACGGATGTTGTCCTCCTCCAGCACATAGATCAGCTTGGGGAAGGCGGGGGTGATCCACACACCGGCCTCGTTCTTCACACCCTGGTAGCGCTGGCGGATGGTTTCCTCAATGATGATGGCCAGGTCGGCTTTCTCCTGCGCGTTGCGGGCCTCACCCAGATACATGAACACGGTGATGAAGGGGGCCTGACCGTTGGTGGTCATCAGGGTGACCACCTGATACTGGATGGTCTGCACGCCGCGGTTGATCTCGCTGCGCAGGCGGCGCTCCACGATCTCCTTCTTGCGCTCGGTGGAGACGTTCAGGCCTTCCATCTCCAGCTCCACCTCGGCGGCGATCTTCTTGCGGGAGACATCCACGAAGGGGGCCAGGTGGGTCAGGCTGATGCTCTGGCCGCCGTACTGGTTGGACGCCACCTGCGCGATGATCTGGGTGGCAATGTTGCAGGCGGTGGAAAAGCTGTGGGGCTTTTCAATATAGGTGCCGGAGATCACGGTGCCGTTCTGCAGCATGTCCTCCAGGTTCACCAGGTCGCAGTTGTGCATGTGCTGGGCAAAGTAGTCGGAATCGTGGAAGTGGATCAGGCCTTCCTGATGGGCCTTCACGATCTCCGGGTCCAGCAGCAGGCGGGCAGTCAGGTCCTTGGAGATCTCGCCGGCCATGTAGTCGCGCTGCACGCTGTTCACGGTGGGGTTCTTGTTGGCGTTCTCCTGCTTGACTTCCTCGTTCTGGCACTCGATCAGGCTCAGGATGCGCTCGTCCGTGGTGTTGGTCTGGCGCTTCAGGCTCTGGACATAACGATAGGTGATATAGTGGCGGGCAACATCATGGGCCTTGATGTCCATGAGCTGGTTCTCCACCATATCCTGCACTTCTTCCACGCTGACGGCGCGGTTCAGCGCCTGGCACTGGTCGGTGACATCTGCTGCGATCTGGGTGATCTGGTCTTTGGTCAGACGGCTCTGGCCGCTCACCGAATCGCTGGCTTTGGTGACAGCGGTGATGATCTTGGTAATATCAAAGGGAACCTCTGCGCCGTTGCGTTTGATGATCTTCATAAGCTCTCCTCCAACTGACAGTGTGAACGGGCATCTCTCACAATAAGAGATACCCGTCTGCGCACTCGATATCCAACAAACTGAATGTAGCTCTATTTTATCACTATCTAGTGGCAAGTCAAGAAAAATACCACTACATTTTGCGTTTTGGAGCTTTGCCCAAAATTCATGGACAATTTTCAGGATAAAATCTGAGCAAAGACCTCTTGACAAGGAACATGCATTTCCGCGGTGTAATATCGCAAAATATTATACGGCGAAAGCCTTATATTACATTATATAAAGAAAAATGCATCGGTCGGAATGGCACGGAGAGGCAGACGGTTTTGAGCCGGGCCCCGGCCCGCCGCGCCTGCGGCAGCAGGGGCAGCGCATTTCCCCTTGCGTTTTGCAACTGTTTTGCGGTGTATGCAAAAAACTTGGAAAAAAGTTGTCAAAAAGTGTTGACAGGAGGGACGGGGTGTGGTATTATACTTGAGCGCCAAGCGCTGAGCGAAAAGAACGACTTCTT
>OBLG01000358.1_pt1 | contig 51683 bp, 59 predicted proteins | sample 1517451 | NCBI WGS metagenome assembly OBLG01 (sample SAMN04571694, study PRJEB22368) | human gut metagenome | biome: human gut; material: stool | host: Homo sapiens | place: Luxembourg | collected 2012-06-29
AACTATTGCAACAGATAAATTAATAGCATTAACAAATAATAAAGATAACAGTGGACTATATACAATAACACATGCAAAAGATTCAACACTTCAAATAGGAAATGATAAAGATATAATAGAATATAGATATCGTGGAGCAAATCCAAAAAACTATGTAACATTTAATAATGAAGTATGGAGAATAATAGGAGTATTTCCAACTGATGATGGAACAGGGAATATTGAAAATAGAATAAAATTAGTAAGTAATGAGTCAAAATATTCTTGGTATTGGGATGATGCAACAACAGCTTATAATTATAGTAAACAAGATAATTTAATGTTATTGCAATATAATAATAAATCAAAAGTTGAATATTTAGAAAAAGATAAAAACTATAATGTAATAATGGTGGCTGCAAGTGTTAATGGATATAATAATTGGGCTAGACCTGCTTCATCAAATAGAGATTTAAATGGTACATATTATAGTAATTTAATAAGTGAAGCAAAAAATATGACAGGACAAGCAAAATATTATTTAGGAGGATATAATTCAACTTCGACAACTTCAGTAGATATGTACCAATATGAAAGAAAAATAAACGGAAGCACATATTATAATGGAACAAATCCAAATAGTTGGACTGGTAAAATAGGATTAATGTATGTTAGTGATTATGGTTATGCAACAGAAAATTGTGAAGGTAAAAAAATATGGGATACTATATGGGATACTAACTCATCATCAAATGATATAAGAGCATGTAATACAACAAACTGGTTATATAATGTAATATCTAAATCTAGCTATGGTATATGGACTTTGGATCAAGGCTCTCATACGGGTAGTCATGTTTACTATGTCGATACTAAAGGATTTATTAATTTATTAGCCGTAGGGACTGAGTATGTTGAATCTTATCCTGTCTTATACCTAAAATCAGATATTCAAATAACTGGTGGATCTGGAACTTCGAGTTCACCATATACACTAGGATTATAGACTTCTTCCCTGCAGGATGAAATCCTGCGGGAAGTTGTAAAATTTTGTTAATAACGACCTCGTTAACTTAACTGTATCTGAGATCTCGTTAAAAACTATAAAGTGTTAAATTTATGGTTTATAAATCATAAGTTTTTTTATTTTTGTATAAAAATAGTTAAAATAGGTACAATAAATTTGAAAGGAAAAGTTTATGAAAGAAAAAATGTATAATGAAATAGTAAAAAAGTATCTTCCTAAAGAAAATAAGTTACTTAATGTTGTAAAAGCATTTGTTTTTGGTGGTTTAATCGGATCTTTAGGTAATTTATTAATTGAATTTTATTCTAGTATTTTAAATATAACTAAGAGTGAATCTGGTGTTTATATGATATCTACTTTAATATTTTTTGCATGTTTATTTACGGCACTTGGTTTTTTTGATAAGTTTGTTAATTTTGCTAAAATGGGTGCAATTATTCCTATAACAGGGTTTGCTCATTCAATGCAAAGTGCTACTCTTGATTATAAGAATGAAGGTTTAATATATGGTTTTGGTAGTAATATGTTTAAACTTGCAGGAAGTGTTATTTTATATGGTGTAGTTAGTGCTTATTTATTTGGATTAATTAGGTATTTACTAGGAGGAATAATATGACTTTTAATTATAGTAATGTATATTTAAATGAAACTTCTACTATTTCAGGGCATTTAGAAAAAGAAGGTAATTATGGTAATTATTTTGATAAAAGTTATAAAGATTATTATATGAATGAAAAGTCTTTTGAAAAAGCAGAAGTAAAGCTTTTTAGTGAAAGTATAGATATACTTTTAAAAAAGTTAAATAAAGAAAGTAAAGATATTAATCTTTTAATTGGAGGAGATTTATCAAATCAAATATCTGTATCTTCTTATGGAAGTTTAAAATATAATATTCCTTTTTTAGGAGTTTATACAGCATGTGCTACTAGTGTAGAACAAATAATAATAGCATCTACTTTTATAGACAGTAAAAAAATAAATAATTGTATATGCACAACATCATCTCATAATTTAGTTAGTGAAAAACAATTTAGAAATCCTGTTGAGTATGGAGCTCCAAAGCCCAAAACATCAACTTTTACATCAACTGGGGGAGCTAGTTGTTATTTATCAAATGTTAAAACAGGCGTGAAAATTAGTAGTTCTACAATTGGAAAAATAATTAATTTAAATCAAACTGATGTAAATAATCAAGGAAGTATTATGGCACCCGCTGCTGCTGATACAATTTATAATCATTTAAAAAATACAAATACTAAAATAGATGATTATGACCTTGTTTTAACTGGAGATTTAGGGGTGTTTGGTAAGAAAATATTAAAAGATTACATAAAAAAAGAATATAATATTATTCTTGGAAATAATTATAATGACTGTGGTAGTATGTTATATGATTTTACTAAACAAAAAGAAATAACAGCCGGAGGATCAGGACCAGTTTGTAGTTGTTTAGTAAACTATTCTTATGTATTTGATAAATTAAAGAAAAAAGAATTTAAAAAAGTATTACTTGTAGCAACAGGAGAACTTTTTTCACCAACTTTTGTTTATCAAAAAAATCCTATTGTAGCTATAGCTAATGCAGTATGTTTGGAGGCGTTATGACATATTTATATTCATTTTTATTTTGTGGTTTTGTTTGTGCTGTTGCTCAAATTATTTTAGATAATACAAAATTAACTGCAGGACATATAACAAGTATTTTTGTTGTAGTAGGGGCTTTTCTAGATGTATTTAATATTTATGATAAAATAATATTAAAAGTAGGGGGAGGAAGTTTAGTGCCTATTACAAGTTTTGGACATTTGCTAATTCATGGTGCTATGCATGAATCTACAATTAATGGTTTTATAGGACTTAAAATGGGACTTTTAAGTTTAACTGCTGCAGGTATAACAAGTGCTATTATATATAGTTTTATCTTTGCTCTTATTTTTAAACCAAAAAATTAAGGACTTATTAGTCCTTTTTTCTTGTTAATGGTAAATTATCTTCTTTTTTAAAATAGAAGTTATATAAAGTCATAGTCATATTATCATATAAATTAACTGCTTCAAGATATGATCCATTTTGTACTAAAGTTAAACATGGTAAAATATAATCATTTAACATTGAATAAGCAATTTCTTCTTTAAAACTATCATTAAATAGTTTTGTTGCTATTTGAGGTCCAACAATATCATAACCTTTTATCATGTCATACATATTTTCTGTTTCTGGTGTTTTTTCATCTCTTACAATATCAAAAGCATCATAAAGTTTTTTACATTTTTCATTATCGATATTTAATATTTTACAAGTTGCTGTTATTAAATATCTACCATATCTATGTCCTTTATATGTATAATTATCACAAGCAACTTCCCCTGGTTTTACATAATATCTTTTGTAATTACACCAAACTTTATCTCCACCCCATTTAGTATCTCTATAATTTAAAAAGTCACAATCTCCACATCTATTTGCCATATATGCCTCCTTAAAAAGTGTTTATATTATATCATAAAACAAAAAATAATGCAAATTCTTTCAAAGTATGCTATAATTTATTTGTTATATAAAAGGATGTTGTAATATGAATTATAAATTTAAAATAAATGACTTTGAAGGACCACTTGATTTATTATTACATTTAATAAAAGAATCAAAAATGGATATATTTAATATTGAAATAGTTAGTCTTACTAATCAATATTTAGATTTTATTTCTCATATGGAAGAATTAAACTTAAGTATCGCATCAAGTTATTTAGTTATGGCAAGTGAACTTATGTATATGAAATCTAATTATCTTCTTCCAAGACCAGAAAAAGAAGATGAAGATGAAATTGATGCTAAAGAAGAATTAATAAATAGATTAATTGAATATAAAAAATATAAAGAAACAACCCCAATTTTAAAACAACTTGAAGAAGAAAGAAAAGATTTATTTACTAAATCCACTTCTTCTTTAAAAGAATTTAAAAGTGATGAAATTAAATTAGGAGAAGATGTTACTTTAGATGATTTACTTAAAGCTTTTAGTAGATTTTTAGAAAGAAAAAATTATGAAAAACCAATTTCTACTAAAGTAACAACCAAAGAAATAAGTGTTGAAGAAAGAACATATCAAGTTAGAAATATATTAAAATTAAGAAAAAAAGTAGAGTTTTTTGATCTTTTTGAAAATTATAGCAAACCTTATGTTGTAGTTACTTTTTTATCTATACTTGAGATGGCAAAAAATAATGAATTAAAAATTATTCAAGAAAATAATTTTGATAAAATATATTGTGAAGCAGGTGTTAACTTATGAATTTAAAAGCAGTACTTGAAGGTCTTTTATTCCTTGTGGGGGATGAAGGAATAGATATGAAAGATATTTGTGATATTTTAGAAACAGATGAAGAAAATGTTAAATGTTTAATCAATGAACTTCAAAAAGAATATACAAGTCCTGATAAAGGAATTATTATAAAAAAATTTGGGGATAATTATAAATTAACAACTAAAAAAGAACATAAATATTTTTATGAAAAATATGTAGAAAAAGATAGTGTAAAAACACTTTCTCAAAGTGCTTTGGAAACTCTTGCTATAATAGCTTATAATGAACCAATAACAAGAGCACAAGTTGATGAACTTAGAGGTATTAATTCAAGTCAAATGATAAGAAATCTAATAGCTAAAGATTTTGTTAAAGAATTAGGTAAAAGTACTTTACCAGGTAGGCCTAATTTATATGGTATAACTAATCAGTTTTTAGATTACTTTGGTCTTTCTTCTAAAGAAGATTTACCTAAATTAGAAGATATAACAACAAATGAAGATGATGTTGATTTATACGAATCAAGATATAAAGAAGTTGAAGTTGAAGAACTATAAAAGTTCTTTTCTTTTGTCTTGTTGTATGTTATAATTAATCATGTAAATGCCTGTGTGATGAAATCGGTAGACATGTTAGACTCAAAATCTAATGGGAAACCATGTGGGTTCGAGTCCCACCACAGGTACCAAATAAAAATAACTACATTTATGTAGTTTTATTTTTTAATAAAATTAAATATTTATAATAACTGTTTTAAGGTTCATTGCTATCATTTTATTCCTTCTTATTATTTTGATAGTAGTAATAAAAAAATGACACTTAGTCTTAATTTAAAAGACTAAATGTCTCCACCTGAATGGTAAACATTCAAACTTGCAAACTTGAATGTTTCCTTTTTTATTATATTTGGGATTTCCTTGATAAATACATTATAACATAATCTTTTAAATTATACAAATATTATAATAAAAATTTATTATATACACAAAAGTTAACTATTTTGTTATAATAGATATAAATTGAAGTTTTATTATATGTGATTTTAACTGGGGGTATTGTATGAATAATATTGATCTAGAAGATGATAATTATTCTAATTATAATCTTAGATTTTGTGATTTAAATTTAGCAATTCAAGAAGAGTTAGATAATTTTAAGAAGTTGAAAGGGTAAGTATATGGAAACAGAAATAAGATTTTATTATTCAAGTGATAGTAAAGATAAAATTATTAAATATTTAAGAAAATATAAAGAACTACATTACAAAGGGAGATTTTATGAAAAAACGGATCAATATAATCATCCCATGAAAAAATATGATTATTATAGTTTAGATATCGATGGAAGATTTAGAATAAGAAGGACAGTTAAAGGTAATTATGCCAAATGTATGATTACTTGGAAAAGAAGATTAAAAGATAATAAAGATTCTTTAATTCATAAAGAGGAGGAAGTAGAAATCACTATTAAGAATGAAGAGTATGATAATTTAATATTTCTTGTAGAAAATGTACTTCATTTAAATATTGTTGAAAGTTATGAGAGATATAGAAATGTTTTTACAAATGAAGATATAGAAATAGTTGTCGATGAGTATCCATTTGGTATTGCGGTTGAAATTGAAAATAAAAGTAAAATAAAAAATGCTGAGGAAGTTATAAAAGATTGGGTTTCAAAATTAAATTTTGATTTAAATAAAGCATATAGATTATCATGGGACGATAAATATAATGAATTATGTAAGTCCCAAAATATTCCTATATCTAATGTTGTTAGGTTTAATGCTAATATGCCTAAAATATTAGATGATTTTGACAGATAAAATGATAAAAATAACTACATTTATGTAGTTTTATTTTTTAATAAAATGAATAAAAGAATATTTGGTCTAAATATTCTTTCTATTATTTTGTCATCAATAATTTCCTTGACAAATACATTATAACATAAATCTTTTAAATTATACAAATATTTAATTTTCAAAACATATAATTTAATAAATTAATTGACTACATAATAAAAAAATTATATAATTATCTTAGATAATATAAGGGAGGACTTATATATGAATATTAGTGAACAAATATTTAATGAGTTAAATACAATAATTGAAAAACTTAAAGATCCTAACATCAGTGCTTTAGAAAAAGAAGAACTTATTAAAAGAAAAGAAGATTTAACAAAAAGATTTAGTAATCATTGTAAATCAGGAGAAGTAACACCAATTAAAGTTTTATCTAGTTTAACAAGTGAAGAAGAAGCATTAGAAATTAATTATTTAATAGAAAATAAACAACTTGCTTTAGAAAGTGTTATAAATTTAAAAAATAATAAAGAAAGTTTTGATAAAATAGTTTCTGCTTTAGATGGTGCTAAAGAAAAACTTGATGGAAGGGGTAAATAATGAATATAAATAAATTTGATGTACTTGCTCTTTCTAATAATAAGAAAATTGTAGTATTAGATAAAATAAATTTTATGGATAATGATTTTTTGTTTGCTAATGAAGTTTTATATGATGAAACAATGGCTACAAATAAATATAAAATATTACTTGTAGATTATAAAAATAAAGTTTTAAAGAAAGTAACAAATGCTGAAGCATTAAGTATACTTTTACCAAAATTTGTAGAAAGAATTAATTAATCAAACCTAATGGCTTGATTTTTTAAATAGAGGTATATATGAAAATAGATGATATTTATGAAGTTTTAATAAATGAACATGATATAAATGGAAATGGAATTACTAGAATTAATAATTTTGTTGTATTTGTAAAAAATGGTTTAAAAGATGAACTTATAAAAATAAAAATAATAAAAGTAAATAAAAGATATGCTGAAGCTAAAATTGTTGAAATAATAAAGAAAAGTCCTTTAAGAAAAGAAACTAATTGTCCTTATTATTTAAAATGTGGAGGATGTAATTTACTTCATATAGATGAAAAAGAAGAAAATTTATTAAAAGAAAACTATATAAAAAATTTATTTAATTCTTATAAAGTAAATGAAATAGAAGCTTCTTTGTTTAATAATTATCGTAATAAAGTTACTTTTCATATATTTAATTCTAAGTTAGGATTTTATAATTCTAATAGTAATGATTTAGTAGAAATTGATAATTGTTTATTATTAGATAAAGATATAAATAATTTAATACCTAAAATAAAAACACTTGATTTAACAAATATAAAAGAAATAATGATAAGAAAGGCTATTTTTAATAATGAAATACTTATATCTTTTAAAGGTAGTACAAATGAAGAAAAACTAAAAGAATTTGGAAAAGAAAATAATATAACTTCTTTATCTTTAAATGATGATGTTATATATGGAAAAAGTTATATTACGGAAATAATTAATGATTTAAAATATACAATTAATAAAGATTCTTTTTTTCAAGTTAATACAACTTGTATGATTAAGCTTTATGATAAAGTAAAAGAATATGCCAAAAATGGTAATAATTTACTTGATTTATATTGTGGTACAGGTACAATTGGAATGTATTTAAAAGATAGTTATAAATATATTTTAGGAGTAGAAGAAAATAGTTTTGCAATTAATTCTTTTAATATAAATAAGAAAATAAATAATATAAAAAATATTGATTTTAAATGTATGGATGCTTCAAATATTAAAATAGGAGATTTTGATACAGTAGTTGTAGATCCTCCAAGAAGTGGACTTTCTAAAAAAGTAATAAATAACTTGCTTAATAAAAAATGTAAAAGAATTGTTTATGTATCATGTAATCCAAAAACACTTTATAAAGATATAAAACTTCTTGAGGAAAGTTATAAAGTTATATCGTTAACACCATTTAATATGTTTCCAAAAACTAAACATATAGAAACGGTTTGTTTATTGGAAAAAGAATAATAAGATTATTTTTATAATGTATTTAAAAAAAATATTGAAAAGAATTGAAGATGGAAAGAATATATAATAAATTAGTAAGAGATAAAATTCCAAACATAATAAAAGAAAAAGGAGAAACACCATTAATTTTTCTTGAAAAAGTGATTGAAGCGGAATAATAAAATAATTGTATTTTATAAGTATTATAATTCATATAGATAAAACAGAAGAAAGTTATAAAGAGATTTTTTTAACACCATTTAATATACTTCCAAAACCAAAACATATAGAAACAGTTTTTATTACTTAAATTAAATAATAATTTTAATAAATGTTAAATTTATTTGACAAACTAATAACTTTTAATTATAATACATGGTACTTAGGGGGAATATATGAGTTATAATAATGATGTTATGATGTGTTTAGTAAATGCTATAAGAAGTTTAGAACCTTTAGAAGTTAATCTTGAAACATTAAATGAAAAAATTAGTGTTTTTGAAAGAATAGCAGAGGCACTTGAAGAACAAAATGAACTTAAAAAAATTGAATTAGGTATTGAATCTAAAACTAATATTCAAAGAAGAAGATAATTATTTATCTTTTTTCTTTTGTTGTATGCATATTTAATTTATGTTAAAATATAAATATATGGAGATGATTTTATGTATGAAAATAAAAAAATATTTATCTTAGGATTTGCTAAAAGTGGTTATGAAGTAGCTAAGGTATTAGCAAATAAAAATAATTATATATTAATAAATGATGGAGGAAGTTTAAAAGAAACTGATAAAGAAAAGTATGAAGAGTTAAAAAATCTTGGTGTTAATTTTGTATTTAATAGTCATCCTGATGATTTATTTGATGAAAGTTATGATTTATTAATAAAAAATCCTGGTATTTCTATAGATCACAAATATGTATTAAAAGCAAATAAACTAAATATTCCTGTAGTTAATGAAGTAGAGGTTGCTTATAATCTTTTAAAAGATAAAAATGTAAAAATTATTGCTATAACAGGGACAAATGGAAAAACAACAACAACAACAATTATTTATGAAATGTTAAAAAAAGATAAGTTTTCTGTTCATCTAGCAGGTAATATAGGATATCCTTTATGTAGTATTTTAGATAAAGTAAAAGAAAATGATATAATTGTAACAGAAATTTCTTGTCAACAATTAGAAAATATGCATGAATTTAATCCTAATGTTGCTGTTATGACTAATATAAGTGAGGCACATCTTGAATTTATGAAGACATTCGAACATTATAAATATGTTAAAAGTAAGCTTTTAAAAAATCAAACAAATAAAGATGTAGCTATTTTAAATTATAGTGATGAAATATTAAAAGAATTTAGTAAAAATGTTAAATCTAAGGTTAAATGGTATTCAAGTAAAGAAAAGTTAAATGGTAGTTATATTTTAAATGACAATATTTATTATTATGATGAATTAATTATTTCTTTAAAAGATATAAAATTAAGAGGAATACATAATTATGAAAATATTATGGCTTCAATTATGGCAGTTAAAGAGTTTAATTGTAGTAACGATTCAATTAAAGAAGTACTAGAAAACTTTTATGGAGTTGAACATAGATTAGAATTTGTAAAAGAAGTAAATAATGTTAAATATTATAATGATACTGAAGCTACCAATATAAAATGTACTCAAATAGCGTTATCTTCTTTTAATGAACCTACAATTCTTATCCTTGGAGGGTATGAAAGAGGTCAAGATTTTAATCTTTTATTACCATTTACAAATAATGTTAAAACAATAATAGCAATTGGAGAAACAAAAGATAGAGTAGAAGATTTTGCTATAAAAAATAATATAACTTGTTACAAGTTTGAAACTTTAAAAGAAAGTTTTACTAAAATAAAAGAAATAATAAAACCAGGAGATGTTGTTCTTCTTAGTCCTGCCAGTGCAAGTTGGGATCAATATAATAGATGTGAAGAACGTGGCGATGAATTTAAAAAATATGTAAATACTCTATAATATGACATAATTTTAAATATATTTATGATACTTTATAAAAGAAAGGAAAAGTATTATGAAAATATATTTAGATTATGTTTTTTTTATTAATTTTATATTTGATTTTATTCTTTTATTTACAACAAAAGTTCTTTTAAAAAGAAATGTAAAAATAAAAAGAATAATACTTGGAAGTTTTATAGGGACTTTTAGTATATTTATTCTTTTTATAAGTATGCCTTCTTTTATCTTTTTTTTATCAAAAATGTTCTTTGGTTTAATAATGGTTATAATAACATTTAAATTTAAAGATATAAAATATACTTTAAATAACTTTTTTTATCTTATGATTTTAAGTATAATCCTCGGAGGTTTTTTATATTTTCTAAATATTGAAGCAGGTTATGAACATGTAGGATTAATATTTTATAAAACAGGAAAAACTTTAGATATATTTATTCTTCTTTTACTTTCTATTTTATTTTTTATTATTTTTACTAAAAAAATTAAAAAATATAAAAATAAAATATCTTGTTATAAAACAGTTAAAATATTTCTTAATAATAAAACTTATTTATTAAATGGCTATATTGATACAGGTAATAATCTAGTTGATCCTTATTTTAATAAACCAATTTTAATTATTAATAAAAATATAGATATATTTTCTAAAAGATTCATATTTGTACCATATAATTCATTAAATAATAAAGGAATATTAAAGTGTTTTATAATAGATAAAGTTTTTATCGAAGATATTGGTTATTTAAAAAATGTATTAATAGCAAAGTCTAATGATAAATTGTCTTTATCAGGAGTAGATATAATATTAAATAATAAAATTATGGAGGAACTATGAAAAAAATACTTTTATTTATTAGAAATTTATTTAAAAAAAGTGGTGTTTATTATGTTGGAAAAACAGATGTCTTACCACCTCCTTTAAGTAAGGAAGAAGAAGACTATTTATGTGGATTAAGTGAGAAAGGAGATCTAAAAGCAAGAAATAAACTTATCGAACATAATTTAAGGCTTGTTGTGTTTTTAGCTAAAAAGTATGAAAATACAAAAGTAGATTTAGAAGATTTAGTAAGTATTGGATCAATTGGTTTAATTAAAGGAGTAAATACTTTTTCAAGAGATAAAAATATAAAACTTGCAACATATTGTTCTAGATGTATTGATAATGAAATACTTATGCATTTAAGAAAAAATAAAAAAACAAAAGCAGATGTTTCTTTTGAAGAAAGCTTAAGCTTTGATGCTGATGGAAATGAACTTCATTTAGAAGATATCTTAGGAACAGAACCTGATATTGTAACAAAACCATTAGATATGGAAATAGATAAAAAAATATTAAAAGAAGAATTAGAAAAACTTGATGAAAGAGATAGAGAAATAATGATTTTAAGATATGGACTTAATGGTGTAGAAGAATTAACTCAAAAAGATGTCGCAGAAAAACTAAAAATAAGTCAGTCTTATATTTCAAGAATTGAAAAGAAAGTTATAAAAAGACTTAAAAATGTTATAAAAATTTAGTATAATATTTATATAACTACAAAAAAGGAATGATTTATATGGTTTACTTAATAAATGGTGAAAAAAGTTTAATTGATAAAGAAGTTAATGATTTAATAAAAAAATATAATACAACTTCCATTATTAAGTATGATTTAGTTTTTAATAAAATAAGTGATGTTATTAATGATATAAATACAGTTAATTTATTTTCAGATAAAAAAGTAATAATATGTTCTTCAATTAATAATATAGATAATATTGATATTTTAGTTAAATATTTAGATAATCAAAATGATAATATTTTAATTCTTACAAATGAAGATAAAATAGATTTAAAAATATTAAATAAAATAAAAAATAAAAATATTGAAAAAATAGATGTATCTAATATTGATTTAACATCTTTTATAAAGGAAGAATTTAAAGATTATAAAATATCATTTAAAGAAATAAATATGTTAAAAGATTATACTTCAAATGATTATAATAGAATAAAAGAAGAAATAATAAAATTAAAGATGTATAAATTAGATACTAAAGAAATAAATGAAGATGATATAAAAAAATTAGTTACTAAAAATTTAGATAAAAATATTTTTGATTTAGTTAATTATATTTATAAAAAAAATAAACAAAAAGTATTTGAAGTTTATTATGAATTAATAGAAAATAATGAAGATGAACTTAAAATAATTGGGTTTTTAAGTAATAATTATACATTAATATATAAAATACAAGAATTAATAAAGGAATATAGTGATGAAGAATGTATGTTAAAGTTAAATAAAATGCATCCTTATAGATTTAAATTACTTAAAGAACAAGCATTAAGTTTAGATAAAAAGTATTTACTTACTAAAATAAAAGAACTTGGGGAACTTGATATAAAAATAAAATCAGGTGTTATTAATCCTAAACTTGGTATGGAATTATTCTTTTGTGAATTATAGTTTACAAAAGTTTTTTCATATTTAAAGAAGATAATCATATACTTTACTAGAAAGGTAAGGATATTTATGATAAAAAAGCAAAGTTTATGGTTTTTAACACTTTTTAGTTTAGTTTTAGTACTTGGAGTATATTATATAACTATGCCAACACAAATACTTGAAAATAATAAAGATAATGATAAAGATAAAACAACTGAAGTTAATTTAGAACTTTCTAATAATAATACATATTTAACTGCTCTTGAAGTTAGTCTTGAAGAGGAAAGAACGATTATGAAAAAAGAGTTACAAGATAAGTTAAGTGGTGATAAAACAACAACAAAAGAAAAAAATGATGCTTATTTAAGTCTTAGAAAAATTAGTGAAGTTGAACAGAAAGAAGATGAGTTAAAAAATAAGATAAAGGAAACATATAAATTAGATTCTTTTGTAAAAATAGATAATAATGATGTAGATATTGTTATTATAAAAAAAGAACATGATATATCTTTAGCTAATAAAATAATGAAAACTATTAGTGATGAATTTGAAGATAAAGTAAGTGTATCTATTAAATTTGCTTAAAATAGTAGGCTTTTTCTCTCACAAATAAAGCTTTTACTTCATAAAATAATATGAATAGTATAAAAGCCACCCAACTTGAAAGTGAGGGAAAAATTTTGAATAAAAAAATACTTACAAAAAGGGAAAAAGAAGTGTTTGAATTACTAGTAAATAATTTTACAACAAAAGAAATAGCAACAAAACTTGGTATTAGTGAAAAAACAGTTAGAAATCATATTTCAAATGCTATGCAAAAACTTGGAGTGAAAGGAAGAGCAGGGGCAGTCGTAGAACTTTTAAAATTAAAAGAAATAAAATTAGACATGTGAAGAAGTATAAATTCACATGTCTTTTCATATTATTAGATAGATATGAAAGGAAGATTTTATGTTAAAGAAAAAGGCTTTTAGAAGAATATTTATAACAACAATTATCTTTTTTATTGTTTTTGTAGTTTTAAGTATTAAAAAATTAGAAGGCCCTACTAATATATATGAAAGTAATAATTACAAAACAGATTTTTTAGAAAATATATATACCCTTAACGATGATAATTTAGTTAGTAAAACAAGTATATATGTAAATAAAGAATTAAATACTTTAGAAAAAGTAAAGGTATTAATTGAAACAATGATAAAAGAAAATAATAATAATAGTTTACTTCCGACTTATTTTAATCCTATTTTACCAAGAAACACCAAAATACTTGAGGTTGTTTTAGATAATGATTTAATAAAAATAAACTTTTCTAAAGAGTTTAATAATGTAACTGAAAGTCAATATAAAAAGATGGTTGAAGCGATTACATATACTTTAACTGATATAAAAGGTATTAATGGAGTTGAATTATATGTGGATAATAAAATAGTTAAGTATATACCAAATACAACTACTATTTTACCAACTATTCTTACTAAAGATATAGGTATAAATAAAGTATATGAAATAAATGATCCTACTAATATTAAAAAAACAATAATATATTTTTTAGGAGGTAATAGTAAAAATTATGTTCCTGTTACAAAATATTTAAATTCAGATAAGGAACAAATAGAAATTATTATTGATAATTTAACATCGTATTCATATGATTCTACTTTAATCGCACCATTTTCATCTTCTTTAAAATTAGTTGATTATGAAATAAATGATGATAAGGTAATACTTAACTTTAATAATGTAACGTCTTTTAGTGATTATTTAGATTTAATAACTTATTCAGTATTTGATAATTATGATGTTAATTCTGTGGTGTTTTTAGAAAATAATGAAAAAATTATTGAAAAATTTAGAAAAGACACTTGAAGTTTTACAAAAAATGTTATATAATGAATAAGCATTGAAGTTAAATGCTTATTTGTCCTGGTAGCTCAGCTGGATAGAGCAACGGCCTTCTAAGCCGTCGGTCAAGAGTTCGAATCTCCTCCAGGACACCACTTATAAATCGGGAAATGGCTCAACTTGGTAGAGCACTTGGTTTGGGACCAAGGGGTTGCAGGTTCAAATCCTGTTTTCCCGACCATTATTGTATTTTACCCTTATTTTATAAGGGCTTTATTATTTTTTGATCTAATTTTTGATCTAAAATTAAGGAGTAAGTATGGAAGATTATAATATTGATGAACTTTTAAAAAATATAAAACCTAATTTACATAAGTCATATAATGGAATATTCTTAACTGATGAAGAAGTTAGTGTATTAAAATTATATGGTTTTGATATTAATAAATATAGTGATATAAAAGAGTTAATGTTTGATTTAGAAGAATATTTAAACGATGAAATGCAAGATGATTTAGAACAGGTTTTATTATCTTTAGCAGAGTTTAACTATTATAATAATACTACAAAATAAAATAAGAAGATTTTTATTTAGTCTTCTTATTTTTTTCTTTTAATAAATCTCTTATTTCTTCTAGTAATATTACATCATCACTCTTTTTAGGAGCTTCTTTTTTTGGTGGCTCTTTATGAGTTATTTTATTTATACATTTAACCATAATAAATATACAGAAAGATATAATTAAAAAGTTAACAATATTTTGAACAAATAATCCATAGTTAAGACTAGCACCAGTTGTTTTATTTAATATAATTTTAGCTTCTTCAAAGTTAATTCCTCCAAGTAAAAGACCAATAACTGGCATAATAACATCATTTACAAGTGAAGTTACAATATCACCAAAGGCTTTACCTATAATAACACCAACTGCTAAATCAATAACGTTACCACGAGAAATAAATTTTTTAAATTCTTTTAACATAATAAATTCCTTTCTAAAATAATTTTAACATATTTTTAAAATTTTAAAAATATATTTACTAAAATTAATAAATATGCTATAATTTACCTATATTGAAGGAGTGATTTTATGAACGCAAATGATAGAGAAGTAATTTCTGGATTAACAAAACAAATAGAATTATTACAAGAACAAATAAAGTCTATGAATGAAGTTATGGCAAAAATGGTAGAAAAAGATAACCCAAAGGTAGAAACTGAAGAAGATAGACGAAATAAACTTATTGAGGAAACTAGAAGTCATACTGAAGAACTTAATAAAAAATTAGAACAAAGAGAAAGAAATCATAATATAGCATACAAAGCAAAAAAATTAGGAGAAGTTGTAAATAATTTTGGTGAAAGAGTATTTACAATGGATTATCTTAATACATTAAGTGGTTTTGCAATCGATGAAGCTTATGATAATTATTTTCAAGATGGTAATTGTAAAGTTGGTACTAAAAAATTAAGTGATGAAGAACTTGAAAAATATGAAATTCTATTTGAAGGTAAAAAACCAAAAGAAGAAGTAAAAGAAGTTGAAACAGATGAAAAAACAAAAATTGCTGAGGGTTTTGATAAAAATATTAATGAAAAAGACCCATTAGCAAGTGATACAAAAGAAATACCAAGTGCTTTAAATGGTGCAGAAAAAATTGATAATCCTTTAAATAAGGAAGAAAATAAAGATGAAGAAAAAGCTGCTGAAGATGCTAAAAAACATGTTGGACAAGAAGATGCTAAAAAGGTTGTAAGTGCTGAAGAAGCAACACCTGAAAAGAAAAAAGGTATTTTTGATAAATTAAAAGGTAATATTAAAGTATTAAAAGCAACTGGAATTGTTCTTGCAGGTATTGCAGTAATGTTAGTTGCAGGTGTTCCTTTAACTGCTATAGTTCAAGCTAGTGCTACAACATTAACTGGAGCAGCAGCAGGTGTTGTAGGATATTACGCTGGTAAAAAATCTGGAGTTTTAAAATAATTTTAATCGAATAAGAAGGGAAGAGTTTTATGAATATAAAAAAAGATGTAATAATTACATTTGAAGATGGAAGTAAAGTATATATTCTTGACACAATGGATTATAATGGCGTTACATTAGCATTTGTTAATGAACTAGATAAGGATACTGAACCAACAGATACTTATAAAGTAATGCTTGTTAGTAATGATTCTTTACAAAAGGTAAGTAATGCTAGTGTATTAAAAGAAGTATTTCCAATGTTTGTAGAAAGACTAGAAAAAACAATTGAAGAAGAACAAATTTAGTTCTTCTTTTCTTTTATTTCAATATTTTTATTATTAAGTAAATCTTTTATTTTTATAATATTCTCATTGTCAATTAAGACTTCGTAAGTAATAAGATTATTAAAAGTTTTATTAATAATATCTTCATCTTTTAAAACATTATTTACATAATTTACATTGTCATAATTACAAATAATAATATATTCTTTTTTTAATTTATATTCTTTTATTCCTGCTTTTTTAAGATTTTCGTTTGTAACATTTAAATATGTTCTAAGTAAGTTACCACTTCCAAGTTTTATTCCTCCAAAATATCTAACAACAACAGCAAGAACATAATTTAAATCATTATTTTTTAAAACATTTAAAATAGGAAAACCTGCAGTTTTAGAAGGCTCTTTATCATCATTATATTTAACATTATTATCAATTATGTAAGCATAGCATATATGACTGGCATCTTTGTATTTTGCTTTTAATTCGTTTAGATAATTGTTTACTTCATCAATACTTTTTACAAAATATAAAAAAGAAATAAATTTAGATTTTTTAATAATTTCTTCATATTCACTTGTTTTTTTTATAACATTCATACTTGTCACCTTTTTCTTTATAATAATATTTTATCAAAAAATAACAAAAAATAATATAAAAATATGATATAATTTATTAAGTGGAGGTACTTTATGAATTATAATTTTAATGATAATACACTTCTTCATTCTGTTATGTTTAATCCTTTTAAATTAGAAAGTATATTACAAAATGGTATAATGTCTTTTAATGAAGCAAGTAAGTCTAATTTTTCTTTTACGAGAAATACTTTCGGTTATAATTTTGATGATTATATTTCAATGACAAGATATATGTATGTTTCGTTTGGTGATAAAAACACATCTTTTTATAACTATACTTTAAAAGGTATAACATTAATTGTTGAAGATCAAGACTTTATTTATAATCATAAGGATATGTATTTTAACTATCCTGATGAAGTATTTGTTAAAGATAAAGTAGATAAAGAAAATATAAAAGGAATTTTACTTCCTTTAAAATATTTAGATTATTTGCTTGAAGAATTACCTATGTTTAATTTAAAATCTACAAGTTATGTTAATATAAAACATACTTGTGATGATTTAATTAATTATTTAAAAACATTAAATTATGATGTTAATATGCCTTTATATAATATTTATTTAAATGATTTATACCAAGTTGTTTTAAAACTTCAAAAAGATGAAAATAATTCTATGTTACTTGAAGAATTTATGGAGTGTAAAATATCTTTAAATGAATTTATTGCGAAAGAAGTTCAAAATGCTTTCGATAAAAAGTTTAATAAAAAAATTACAACTCTTGAAGAAATGGCTACTTTTATTGCTGAAAAATATAATAAAAAAATATATTATATAGATAATTTAAAATATGTAAGATAAAAAGAAAGGAGAATTTTTATGTTTAAAGAAAAACTAGCTTTGGTACCAGAAAAACCAGGATGTTACCTTCATAAAGATAAAAATGGTAATGTCATATATGTTGGTAAAGCTAAGAACTTAAAAAGAAGGGTTAGTTCTTATTTTAACAAGATTCATACAGGTAAAACTAAAGCTTTAGTAGATAATATTAGTGATTTTGAATATATTGTTACTAATAGTGAAATGGAATCATTTATTTTAGAAATTAATTTAATAAAAAAATATTCTCCTAAATATAATATTTTACTTAAAGATGATAAGACTTATCCTTATATTGAACTTACAAATGAGAAATACCCAAGAGTAAAAATAATAAGAACAAAAAAAAGAGGAAAGACTAAATCTAAATTATTTGGACCTTTTCCAAATGTTACAAGTGCTAGAAAAACTGTTGATTTAATTAATAGGATGTATCCTCTTAGAAAATGTAATACCTTAAAAAAAGATTTATGTTTATACTACCATATAAATGAATGTCTTGGTTATTGTAAATATGATATTTCTGAAGAGAAAATTTCTTCAATGGTTAAAGAAATAACTGAAGTATTAAATGGTAATTATAAGGAAATAACTAAAAAATTAGAAGAAGAGATGCTTAAAGAAAGTGAAAATTTAAATTATGAAAAAGCCCTTGAATTAAAAAGAATGATTGAGGATATTAAAATTACAATTAGTAAACAGATTGTGGTTTCAAATTTAAAATATAATTTTGATGTGTTTGGTTATTATGTTAAGGATAATTATTTATCAATTGAAACTTTATTTATAAGGAAAGGAACAGTAATAGGTAGAGTACATAAAATATTTGATATAACAGATGAAGTTAGTGATGTTTATTTAAGATATATAACTAATTTTTATGAAAAGTATTCGCTTCCTAAAGAGATAATTGTTCAAGATGAAGAATTAACTTCGTTATTAAGTTCGTATTTAAATACAAAAGTAAATTGCCCTAAAAAGGGTGATGTAAAACGTATTTTAGATATGGCTAAGAATAATGCTTCGATATATTTAAATGAAAATTTAGAAATTGTTAAAAAAGATTTAAATATTAAAAAAGAAGTGGAAGAAAAATTAAAAACCTTACTTGATTTAGATTCATTAAAAAGAATTGATTTATTTGATAATTCACATTTATTTGGAACATATTATGTGGGATGTATGGTTGTTTATGAAAATTTAGAACCCAATAAAAATTTATATAGAAAATATAAAATAAGTTTAGATGTTAAAGATGATTTAAATGCAATGAAAGAAGTAATTTACAGAAGATATTATCGTATGTTACTTGAAAAAGAACCTTACCCTGATCTTATAATAATTGATGGAGGAGAATTACAGGTAAAAACAGTAGTTGATGTTTTAGATAGTTTAGGACTTTCAATTAAAGTAATTGGTTTAAAAAAAGATGATAAACATAGAACTAATATTATCGTAGATAGTAATTTAAATGAAATAAGTATAAAACAGGATAATCATTTATTCTTATATTTAACTAAAATGCAAGATGAAGTTCACCGTTTTGCAATTAGTTTTCATAGAGATTTAAAAAGTAAAGGTAGTTTAGAAAGTGTTTTATCAAATGTAAGTGGTTTAGGAGATAAAAGAAGAACTGCTTTACTTAAAAAGTATGGTTCATTAAAGAAAATAGAAGAAGCAAGTGTTGATGAACTTAAAAAAATTATTCCGGAAGATATTGCTAAAAATTTAAAAGATTATTTAAAGGAGAAAAATTATGAAGAAGAATAAAAAAGAAAAAGAAACTTTTAAAGATGATGAAAGAAAAAATAAAAAAACTGTTAAAGAAGATAAAAAAAGAAAGAAGAAAATTACTAATATAGTATATATTATAATTATATTAATTTTGGTTTGTGCTTTAGGTTTTTCTGTTTATAAAATAATTAATTGGGATAAAGACAATAAAAATATAAAGAAACAAGAAGAACAAATAAAGCAAATAACAGATATTAAAGAAGTAGATGAAACAGATAATAAAAATATTGAAATAATTAAACAAGATGAAATTGCTAAGGAAAATCCATATTGGGATTTTATAAAGACGCCTTTAATTAGTGTTAATTTTGATGAACTTAAAAAGAAAAATCCTGATACAGTTGGATGGATTAAAGTTGATAATACTAACATTAATTATCCTGTTGTTAAATGTTCTAATAATGATTATTATTTAAATCATGCTTTTGATGAAACATGGAATGATGCTGGGTGGATTTTTATGGATTATAGGAATAATCCAGTAAATTTTGATAAAAATACAATTATATATGGTCATTCAAGGGTGGATATGAGTATGTTTGGAACGCTTAGAAATGTTGTAAAACAAAGTTGGTTTAATAATAAGGATAATCATATAATTAAACTTTCAACACCAACAGAAAATACAATGTGGCAAGTTTTTTCAACGTATAAAATAAAAGCTGAAGATTATTATTTACAAACTAAATTTGAAAATGATAGTGAATATCAAACTTGGCTTAATGAGATGCTTAGAAGGTCACAATTTAAGTATGGTTTAAATGTATCTGTTAATGATAAAGTTTTAACACTTTCATCTTGTTTTGATACAAAAGGGACAAGGGTAGTGTTACATGCTAAATTAATAAAAAAAGAAGTGAGATAACTTCTTTTTAATAATAAGGATAATTTGGATAGTACATTGGTCTAGGTCTTGGGTAATAATAATTTGGTCTAGGTCTAGGATTAAATACTAATGGTCCAGTTACAAGTCCTAAGCCAAAAGGTACAAGAAAGCTTCCAAATTGTCTAGATCTATATGGAATTATATTGTTATAATATGGTACACTATTAGTGTAGGTATAATACATAAAAAGTACTCCTTTCTAAGAGTATTTTATGTAAAAATTTATTAAATGTTAAAGAAAGAGGAATATTATGAATGAAAAAAAATTAGCTAGTACAATAATTAATTATTCGCTTGATGTAAAAGAAAATGAATTTGTTTTAATTGAAACAGGTATTGTTGCTAAAAATTTAGTAAAAGAACTTGTTAAAGAAATAGTAAAGAAAAAAGCAAATGTTTATGTAAGATATAATGATAGTGAAACATCTTCTTTAATTGAAGAAAATACAAAAGATGAAAAAATAGACTTTCTATATGATTTAAGAAAGTTTGATGTTGAACATTTTGATTTTTTTATAAAGATTAGATGTAATAATAATGATTATGATGTTAAAAACATTCCAAGTGAAGTTACAAAGAAAATAGGAACTAAACTTCAAGATGTAAATGACATAAGAATTAATGAAAGAAAATGGGTTTTATTAAACTATCCTACAAATGTAGATAGTTATAAAGCTAAGATGAGTTATAATGAATTTTATGATTTTGCTTTTAATGCAATGTGTTATGATTATAAAAAAATGAGTGATGATATAAAACCTTTAAAAGATCTTATGGAAAAAACAGATGAAGTAAGAATAACTGGTCCTGAGACAGATTTAAGATTTTCTATTAAAAATCTTCCTGCAATACCATGTGTTGGTACAATGAATATACCAGATGGAGAACTTTATACAGCTCCGGTTAAAACAAGTGTTAATGGTTATATTAAATATAATACACCAAGCCCATATCAAGGATATGTTTTTGAAGGTGTAAAATTAACATTTAAAGATGGTAAAATAATTTCTGCTACATGTGATAATATAGAAAAATCTTATAAGAAAAAATTAGAAGAAATTTTTAATACCGATGAAGGCGCAAGATATGTTGGTGAGTTTTCTTTAGGGTTTAATAAAGAAATAACTGAACCTATGGGAGATATTTTATATGATGAAAAAATAATTGGAAGTTTACATTTTACACCAGGATGTTGTTATAAAGATTGTGATAATGGTAATAAATCTAGTGTTCATTGGGATCTTGTTTTAATTCAAAGAGAAGATTATGGTGGTGGATGTATTTACTTTGATCATAGATTAATAAGAAAAGATGGTAAATTTGTTTTAGATGAATTAAAGAATTTAAATTAAAAAATGTATGAATTCCATACATTTTTTTACTTATTTATTTTTTCTAGTATTATACTTGCTATTTTTTCTTTTTCTTCTTTATTTAAACTTTCCCAAAAAAGTTCTAAAGTAACCCCAAGTCCTGGTAAAACAAGATCATCTTTTTTAGTAAGTACAGCATTATTAATTGTATCTATTAAAGAAGAGATACTTTCATTTTTTAAATTATTAATTACATTTTCTCTTATATCTATATTCATAATATTTTCCTTTCTAGTTTTTTATTATGTAAATATTTAGTAATTTTATGTAATTTAATTGTAATTTTTTAAAATTTTTAATATAATTAAACTATAAGAAAGGAAAGTGTATAATATGTGGATTATTATAGGAATAGTTGTTATTCTAATTTTATTTGTAATAGGAACTTACAATTCACTTATTTCATTAAGAAATAAGAAAGATGATCAATGGTCACAAATTGAAGTTCAATTAAAAAGAAGGGCAGATTTAATACCAAATTTAGTAGAAACTGTCAAAGGATATGCTAAACATGAAAATAATACTTTAAAAGAAGTAATTGCTGCTAGAAATACTTATGTAGCGGCATCAACTCCTGAAGAAGAAATGAAAGCAAGTGGGGAAGTAACTAAAGCTCTTAATAAATTATTTGCTTTAAGTGAAAGTTACCCTGAATTAAAAGCTAATGAAAACTTTATGTCATTACAAAATGATTTAAAAGATACTGAAGATAAAATTTCTTATGCTAGACAATTTTATAATGATACAGTTTTAACTTATAATAATAAAGTTGAAATGGTACCTTCTAATATAGTTGCAAGTATATTTAAATTTAAAAAAGCAACATTCTTTGAAACTTCTGAAGAAGATAAGAAAACACCAGAAGTAAAATTTTAATATAAAGCTTACTTTGGTAAGCTTTTTTAATAGGGAGAGTTTATGAAAAGAATTAAATATTTTGTAGTTTTTTTGCTAACATTTTTAGCTAGTATTACATTAGTATTTGCTAAAGATGATGTAATTAACAGAATAGATGTTAATATAACGTTAGATAATTCTGGTAATGCTCATGTTGAAGAAATATGGGATGTTAAAGCTAATATGGGTACTGAATTTTATAAGGGTATGTATAATTTGGGTAATATGGAAGTTACTAATTTTAAAGTATATGAAAATGATACTTTGTTTACATATTTAGATAATTGGAATATTCATGCTAGTTTAAATGATAAAAAGAATAAAAATGGAATTAATTATACTGATGAAGGAATAGAGTTATGTTTTGGTAAAGGAAGCATGGGAAGACATGTTTTTAAGCTTACATATGATATTAGTAACTTTGTTTTCAAAACTAATGATGCTTTAGTTATTTATTATCAAGTTATAAACATGGATATGACACCTCCTCCTAAAAACTTTAGTTTAGTATTAACTGGACCAAATGCTTTTAATAAAAATATTGATGTATGGGGTTATGGCTATAAAGGATATGCTTATGTAAATAATGGTAAAATTTATATGTCTAATGAAGAAAATACTTTACTTGAAGAGGGTGATTATGCTGTTTTATTAGTTAAATTTCCTCTTGGAATGTTTAATGTAGATGAAAATAATAGATATGATATTTTTGATGATTTTGATGAAGTTTATAATAAATCCGAAGATGGAACTTTTGATTATGATTATAGTGAAAAAGAAGATATCCTTGGTATTATTATAACTTTAGGAACTTTAATATTTACTTTTGCAATAGTAGCTATTGCTATAGCAAGTGCTAATGAATATAAATTCGAAAGTTTAGGTCGAAAAATAAAAATTAAAGAAATAAATAATTTTAGAGATATTCCATGTGATAAAAATGAATTTAATGCTTATTTCTTATCTTGTGTATATAGATTAAATAAAAAAGATACTGATTTTTTCGGAGCTATTTTACTTAAATGGTTACTTGAAGATAAAATAGAAATGAAAGATAGTAAAAATGGTAAGAGTAAAGATATTTATTTAAAACAAGGTTTAACTTTTTCTAATAATGTAGAAGAAAAATTATATGAATATTTAACTTCTACTAGTAAAGACTATATATTAGAGAAAAAAGAATTAGAAAAGTGGAGTAGAAAGAATTATAATAAGTTATTCAATTGGATAAAAGATGCTGAAAAATTAGGTAGAACTAATTATATTAATAGAGGTTTAGTAGAGAAAAAAGGTAGTAAATATTTAATAAAAGATGCTTTAAAAGATGAAGCAATACGTCTTGCAGGATTAAAGAAATTCCTAAATGAATTTTCAAGAATAAAAGAAAGACAAGTAATTGAAGTTAAACTTTGGAAAGAATATTTGATATATGCTCAAATATTTGGTATAGCTAAAGAAGTTGCTAGTCAATTTAAAGACTATTACCCTGAAGTTGTAACGTATAATGATGGAAACTCTAATTTAGATATAATGGATGTAATTATTTTAAATAATTTATCTAATAATGTTGTTAATGCTGCTTCTAGTGCAAGAAGTGCTGCGAATAATTACAATGCCGGAGGTGGCGGATTCTCAGCAGGTGGAGGAGGATTTTCATCATTTGGTGGTGGAGGCGGCGGAGGCCGTTAGTTAGATTTTAGAAAGGAATAAAGTAAATATGGAAAAAAGAAGTAAAGATATGAAGAAAATTATTATTTTAGGAGTAATAGGAATGATTTTTATAGTGTTTTTACTGATGTATTTACTTGTTCCTTTTTTTAAATTAAAAGGAGATAAAGAGTTAACCCTTGAAGTAAATAGTAAATATAATGAACAGGGTTATTTGACTAATAGAAAAGTTTTAGAAGTTTCAAATAATGTTGATACATCTAAAATAGGAACATATTATGTTTTTTATAAATATAAGGATCATAAAGAAATAAAAGAAAAAATAAGAATAGTAAATATTGTAGATACAACTTCACCAAATCTAGAACTTATGGGAAAAACAAAAATTGATAACTGTTCAAAATCTTATAAAGAAGAAGGGTATGCAGCGATTGATAATTATGATGGTGATTTAACATCTAAAGTAGAAAAAGAAATAACAGATGATAAAATAATATATAAAGTAAAAGATTCTAGTAATAATGTTATAACTAAAGAAAGAATATTTACTAATGTTGATAAAGAAAGTCCAATTATTAAACTTAAAGGGTCTTCAGTTAATTTAAAGATTAATAATAAATATAATGAACAAGGGTATACAGTTACAGATAATTGTGATAGTGATTTAACTTCAAAGGTTGAAGTAACTAATAATATAAATATTTATAAAGAAGGAACTTATGAAGTTATATATAAAGTAAAAGATAAAAGTGGCAATGAAGCTAAAGAGGTAAGAAAAGTAACTGTTTATACACCTAAAAAATGTTTTTCAAGTGTAACAACAGGTACTCCGGGAGTTATTTATTTAACTTTCGATGATGGTCCAAGTGTTGATACAACTGCTAGGCTTTTAGATATTTTAAAAGAAGAAAATGTAAAGGCAACTTTCTTTTTAACAGATAAGATAAATACAGATTATCTAATTAAAAGAATGTATGATGAGGGACATACAATTGGACTTCATACAGCAAGTCATAATTATAAATATGTTTATTCATCAACCACAAACTTTTTTAAAGATATAGAAAAAATCAAGGAAAAAGTAGCTAGGGTAACAGGAGAAAGTCCTACAATTATAAGATTTCCAGGAGGAAGTAGTAATACTGTAAGTAGTTTTAATCCTGGTATTATGTGTACTCTTTCTAATATGGCTATTGAAAAAGGATATCATTATTTTGATTGGAATGTGTCATCAGGAGATGCAGGAAGTGGAAGAAGTAAAAAAAGTACTTACCAAAATGTTACAAATAATTTATCTAAAAAACGTGCTAATATTGTTTTAATGCATGACATATATGGAAGTACTGTTGATGCTGTTAAAGATATAATAAAATATGGAAAAGATAATGGATATACTTTTGAAAAAATAACTATGGATACAGAAATGTATACGCATTATGTGAATAATTGATGAATTATACTTGAAAAAAGACAATTTATTGTGATATAATCAATTTGTTATAAATTTTATAACAAATTGTTAATGGGGCGTTAGCTCAGTTGGTAGAGCAACTGACTCTTAATCAGTGGGTCTAGGGTTCGAATCCCTAACGCCCCACCAGATTGAAATTTAAGATAGATTTTCTATCTTTTTTTATTTTTATAAAATTAAATATTTTAAATAATGCTAATAAAATTAGTATTGTCTTCCTGTTTTAAGTCTTTTAAAAACATATCAAACAAATGTATGAAAAATGTTGACACAAGAATTTTCTTATGATAGTATGAAGTTAAAGCAGTACAAAAATAATTTTAAAATCAGGATGTTAGAATGAAGAAAATTGATAAATAAATTGGGCATTAGCAATTATTCACCACTTATGAATAAAAGTATAGAAGAAGTTTGTGAAAGAGTATTTTTAAATGAACTTCAATCTTCTTCTAATAATAAATTTGAAAACAAAGAAAAGGAAGGGAGAAAAAGATGAAAATACTATTATCCGGAGGCGGAGAACCAGAACAAGTTAAACCACTTGATGATTATTTTGCTAAATCTATGAATGGAGGTAAAGTTTTATATATTCCTGTTGCAATGTATAAAGTACCTTATAATGAATGTAAAGAATGGTTTAAAAAAACTTATGAATATTGTAATTTTGACATAGATATGTGTACTGATTTGTCAAAAATAAAATCCTTAGATGAATATACCGGAGTATTCATTGGGGGAGGTAATACTTTTAAGCTGTTGAAAGAAATTAAAGAATCAAAATTTGATATATTGTTAGAAAAATATCTAAAAAATGGTGGCTTTGTATATGGTGGATCGGCTGGTGCCATAATTTTTGGTAAATCTATAGAAACTTCTAGTCATGCTGATAAAAACATTGTTGGTCTTACTGAGTTGTCAGGACTAAATATGTTAAATGGCTTTGACGTTTGGTGTCATTATAATCCAAAAGAAGATAACAATAATATAATGAATTTAAAAAATTCTACCAAAGTGCTTTATGAAGAATCTGGATTACTTTTTGATGGTAAAAATTTCAAAAGCATAGGTAAAGATAGTTTGACTTATCCAGAAGACTTTATCGGATAAATCTTATTAAATATTTTATTTTTTGATTTGTTTAAATAATTTATGTGAAAGAAAAACGCAAATTACACAAGTAGTAGATAGTAGAATAGATAGTTCTAATTGGAAATTATATGTATCTATCGATAGTAATTTAGTATCTCAACAAGGTTTTGTATTAGAAAATTCAGGATTAATAGATAAAAATGGATATAAAATATATAGAAACTTAGACAAAACAAAAATAGTTAGAAGGCATATTCACGAAGAGTGGAATGAGTACTTTAAAGAAAACAGACTTTCAGAAGAAGGCAAAAAGCTTTATCAAAGAAGGAAAGAACATGTAGAAAGAAGTTGTTGCAGATTCAAAACAAAATCATGGATATAGGTATGCTGTGTATAAAGGTGTTAAAAAGAATCAACACTATACATGGCTTATTTGTGCTGCCCAAAATATGAAAAATATATCAATTAAAAATGATAATGTAGGAAAGAAACCTCTTACATTATCATCTTATATCCATAATTTTATAAAAATATTAGAAAACATTATAAAAATTTTGTTTAAAATAAAACCCCTAGAAAAAATCTAGGGGTTTGTCTACACTCTGAAGATAGATTTTCTATCTTTTTTTATTTTTATAAAATTAAATAATTTAAATAATGCTAATAAAATTAGTATTGTTTTCCTGTTTTAAGTCTTTTAAAGACATATCAAACAAATGTATGAAAAAAATGTTGACACAAGAATTTTCTTATGATAGTATGAAGTTAAAGCAGTACAAAAATAATTTTAAAATCAGGAGGTTAAAATGAAGAAAATTGATAATGAATATACTAACAGTGTTTTTGAAAATATAAAGCACATAGATGAATTTGGTAATGAATTTTGGTATGCTAGAGAACTATCAAAAGTATTAGAATACAAAGATTGGAGGAATTTTTTGAAGGTTTTAAATAAAGCTAAAGAAGCATGCAAAAATTCAGGAATTAATGTTAAAGAACAACTTGTTGATATCAACAAGTTGTCAAAAAGGAATAATAATGCTCTTATAAATATAGGAGATTATAAGCTATCACGATATATATGTTATTTGATTGTACAAAATGCAGATCCAAGTAAAGAAGTTGTTGCTTTGGGACAAACTTATTTTGCAATTCAAACAAGAAAACAAGAAATAACTGAACAAGAATATGATACTTTATCAGATGATGAAAAAAGATTTTATCAAAGAAGATTAATTAAGCAAGGTAATTATACTCTTCAAAAGGTTGCTGTTTTATCAGGAGTTAAAAACATGGGAGAATTTCATAATGCTGGTTATAGAGGTTTGTATAATGGTGAAACGGCAGATGATATTTTTAAAAGAAAAAAATTACGTTATAGGGAAGATATTTTAGATAATATGAATGAAGATGAATTGGTTGCTAATTTATTTAGAATAAATCAAACAAAACAAAAACTTTTAAGGGATAATGTAACAAAAGAAGAAGCAGCAGATAATATACATTATGAGGTTGGTAAAAAAGTAAGAAAAGCAATTGCGGATATCGGGGGAGTAATGCCGGAAGATATGCCAACTCCTAAAAAGAGTTTAAAAGAACTAGAAAAAGAAAAGAAAAAGTTAAAAAACTAAAATAATAATTAATTTACGAAATAATAAAAAGTATAGTATAATAAGATTGTACATTTTAAAAAAATAATCTTTTATAAAATAATAAATGAAGTAGATGAAAATAGTATGAAAGAAAATAATAAAACATAAGAAAGTTTATTAAAAATTGTTATTAACTGGTAAGTGAAAATTATGAAAAACTAAAGGAAAGGATAATGTTGATGGAAGATAATAAGTTAATTATATATAAAAATAGTAAAGGTAATATTATAGTAGATACTATTTATAAAGATGAAACTTTATGGTTATTACAAAAAGAAATGTCAAAACTTTTCGATGTTGGTGTATCAGCAATATCAAAGCATTTAAAAAATATATTTGAAGAAAATGAATTGGATAAAAATTCAGTTGTTTCCAAAATGGAAATAACTGCAACGGATGATTTATTAAAATTTAGAAGAAAAGAAATATTAAATAATGGTGGCAGTATATCTCATAAAGAAGCAGTAGAAAAAGCTGAAAAAGAGTATGAAAAATTTAGAGTTATACAAGATCAAAAATATATTTCTTCAATGGATGAATTTTATAATAAATATTTAAGTGAAAACAAAGGCGAAAAATAATGAATACATCTGATAGTGCAGGGAGGCGAAAGTGATGAAAAACTATATATGTAAAATTGCTACTATTGAAGAAATGAATAAAAAATGGGATTATGAAATATCGATGGCAACGAAAAAAGAAAATTGGACTATTTGGAAAGAGCAAAACATTAAAAATTATAAAAATGGTAAAATTATTCCTTACTATGGAATACTTAATAATCAAATAATATGCGAAGCTACTGCTGTATTAACTAGCGATATTGTTCAAAATAGTAATAAATTAGTAGATGATACAACTGCATACTTGACTGCTTTTAGAACTAACAAAGAATACGAGAAAAAAGGATATTTTTCTAAATTGTATAAATTTATGGAAGAAGATTTAAAAAATAAAGGTTATACTTTATTAACATTAGGAGTAGAACCAGAAGAAATAAGAAACAAAGAGATATATAAACATTATGGATTTGTAGAACATATTAAAAATGCTAAAGAAGTATATCCAGATGGAACAAAAATAGATGTTGAATATTATGGTAAAAAATTAAAATAAAAAGGAAGTGATTTAAATGAATGATAATAAAACAAACATAAATTGGTATCCAGGACATATGGCTAAGACCAAAAGACTTATAAAAGAAAATTTAGGATTGATAGATATAATTTATGAAGTAATTGATTCAAGAATACCATATAGTTCTAAGGTAATAGATATAAATACTTTAATAAACAATAAACCAAGAATACTTATTATGACAAAGTATGATTTATGTGATAAAAAAGAAACAGAAAAGTTTGTTAAATATTATGAGGAAAAAGGTTATGTTGTAGTTAAATATGATTTAAATACAAAAACATCTTTTAATGATTTACTTGATTTAAGTAGAAATCTTCTTGAAGAAAAAATGAAAAAAAGAGAAGAAAAAGGGCTTAAAAGAACTACAATAAAAGCTTTAGTTGTAGGTATTCCAAATGTAGGAAAATCAACGCTTATAAATAAAATTGTGGGTAAAAAAAGTGCTGTTGTAGGAAATAAACCAGGTGTTACTAAAAATTTAAACTGGGTTAGAGCAAGTAAAGACATTGAACTTTTAGATAGTCCAGGGATTCTTTGGCCTAAATTAGAACAAGAAAAAGTAGCTTATAATTTAGCTAGTATGACAGCGATTAAAGAAGAAATATTAGATAAACAAGATGTTGCTGTTTATATAATAAAAACACTATATAATTTATATCCTAAAAAACTTGAAGAATTTTATGGTATAACATCAATTATAGATTTTGAAGAAGTATTTAATATTATTGCTAAGAAAAAAGGTTTGTTACAAAAAGGTGGAATACCTAATTATGATAGAGTAATAGATTTAATAATTAACGATATAAAAAGTGGTAAAATAAGTAGTATTACCTTTGATAGGATTTCTCATGAATAGAAAAGAAATTATTGAAGTTTTAAATAAGTTAGATCTTCCAAAAAGTGAATATGTTGTGTTATCAGGAGCAAGTATGGTAATGCAAAAGGTAAAATCTAAAACAAGTGATATAGATATAAGTGTAAGTAAAGAATTGTTTGGTATTCTTAAAAATAATGCTACAATAGTTAATAGTTTCCTTGGGTATGATGTTTATAAAGTAAATGATTATGAAGTAGAATTTAGTAATAACTATAGTTTTTTTGATAAAAGTAATGCTGTTTTAATTAATGATATTTATTTTCAAGATTTAAATAGTATAAAAAAAATGAAGGAAAATTTTAATAGAAATAAAGATAAAAATGATATAAAAAAAATAGATTTATTTTTAGATTTAAAAGACAATTTAAAATATGAAAAAGAATTATATAATGATGGTTATACTTTAATTGCAGGAGTTGATGAAGTAGGTCGTGGGCCTCTTGTTGGACCTGTAGTGGCAGCAGCAGTTATTCTTCCTAAAAATTATAAACTTGAAGGTCTTACTGATTCAAAAAAGTTATCGGAAGCCAAAAGAAATTATTTTAATGAAATAATAAAACGTGATGCAATTAGTTATGGTATAGGAGTTATAGATAATAATATAATAGATGAAGTAAATATTTATGAAGCCACTAAACTTGCAATGAAACAAGCTATTTCTAATTTAAAAATTAAACCTGATTATGTTTTAACAGATGCAATGAAATTAGATATAGATATAGATTTTAAACCCTTAATCAAAGGGGATTTAAGAAGTTTATCTATTTCAGCAGCAAGTGTTATTGCTAAAGTATATAGAGATAATTTAATGTATCTTCTTGATAAAAAGTATCCATATTATAATTTTAAAAATAATAAAGGATATCCTACAAAGGATCATATCGAAGCAATAAAAAAATATGGTATAATTAAAGAACATAGAATAAGCTATCATCCAGTTAGTGAATATATTAATAAAAAGTAAAGGAAAAAAGAGTATGAAGTATTTAAAAAAATTAAATGAAAAAAATTATAACTTTAAAGGCGTAGATAAAGTAAAATTATATTTATTTATTTTTATCGCTGGGGCTTTTGCTGGATATATATATGAAGTTATATTTGAACTTATAGAATCAGGAACATTTGTTAATAAAGGATTTTATTATGGACCATATTTACCTGTTTATGGTGTTGGTGCAGTGTTTTTAAGTTTGATTCTTAATAATTATAAAAAACATCCATTTTTAGTATTTGTTTTAGGAATTTTAATTACAGGAATAGTTGAGTATATAACAGGTTATGCAATGTATAAAATATTTCACAAGAAATGGTGGGATTATACAGGACTTTTCTTAAATATTGATAGTTATGTATGCTTTAGATCAGTATTTACTTTTGCAATTGGGGGAATGTTATTAATTTATATTGTGGAACCTTTAATAAAAGAATTTATAAGCACTAAAAGTAAAAAAATAACAAACATAATAAGTATTGTCTTTATTGTTATATTTGTAATTGATGCTTTATTATCATTTTTAATAAGAAATAAAATATAAAACAGTATTTGACATAAATAAAAAAATGATGTATAAATTATAACTGAAGATGAAAGGAATTTAGGATATGAAAAATTTAGTAATCGTGGAATCTCCTAGTAAAAGTAAAACAATAGAAAAATATTTAGGAAATTCTTATAAAGTTGTTTCTTCTAAAGGACATATTAGAGATTTAAAAACAAGTGGCAAATATGGGTTTGGTGTTGATGTTGATAATAATTTTGCTCCAAGTTATGAACCAATAAAAGGAAAACAAAAAGTAATAAATGATTTAAAAAAATTAGCTAAAGATAGTGATATGGTATATCTTGCATCAGATCCTGATAGGGAAGGAGAAGCTATTAGTTGGCATTTAAAAGATGCTTTAGGATTAAAAGATAAAGAATATGAAAGAGTAGTTTTTAATGAAATAACTCATGATAAAGTACTTGAAGCTTTTAAACATCCTAGAAAAATAGATGATGATTTAGTAAAATCACAAGAAGCAAGAAGAATACTTGATAGAATTATTGGGTTTCGTTTATCTAAATTAATGCAATCAAAAACAGGAGGAAAAAGTGCAGGTAGAGTCCAAAGTGTTGCATTAAAATTAATCGTAGATAGAGAAGATGAAATTAATAGTTTTATTCCAGAAAAGTACTATACGATAACAGCGTTTTTTAATGATTTTGAAGCAGATATATTTAAATATAAGACTACTGATTTAGAAATAACAAAAGAAGAAGAAGTAAATAATATTTTATCTAAATTAAATAAGACATTTAATATTGAAGAAATAGAGAAAAAAGAAAAATTAAAAAAAGCTAAATATCCTTTTACAACATCTACACTTCAACAAGAAGCATCAACAAAATTAGGTTTTACTGGTAAAAAGACAATGAGTATAGCACAAAAATTATATGAAGGTATAGATATAGGGACTGAAACAACTGGACTTATTTCTTATATGAGAACTGATTCTGTTAGATTAAGTGATGAATTTGTTGGAAAAACATTAAATTATATTGAAAAAAATTATGGTAAAGAATATATTGGTTATGTTAAAACAAGTAAAAAGAAAGAAAACGTTCAAGACGCTCATGAAGCAATAAGACCAACTGATATAAATAAAACACCAGAAAAGATGAAAGAGTATTTAACAAGTGATGAATATAAATTATATAAACTTATTTATATAAGAACGCTTGCTAGTTTAATGAAAGATGCAAAAACATTAGCAACAACAATTATTTTAGATAATAATGATTATAAGTTTAAAGCTAGTGGTAGTGTTTTAACTTTTGATGGATATTTAAAAGTATATAAAGATTATGAAGATAAAGAAGATAAAATTTTACCTGATTTAGATAAATATAATACTAGTGTTTTAGTATCTACTAAAATAGAAAGTGACGAACATTATACAAAACCAAAACCAAGATATACAGAAGCAAAATTAATAAAAGAACTTGAAGAATTAGGAATAGGTAGACCATCAACTTATGTTAAAATAATAGATACTTTAAAATTAAGAGATTATGTAAAAATTATTGATAAAAAATTTGTTCCAACTGAAATAGGAATAGCTACAACAAGAAAACTACAAGAAAGTTTTTCTAATTTAATAAATGTTACTTATACTGCTAATATGGAAAATGATCTAGATAAAATAGCGGAAGGTAAAAAAGTATGGTATGAACTTTTAAATGAATTTTGGAAAGAATTTGAACCACAAGTAAAGGAAGCTTTTACTTCTATGGAAAAAGTTGAAGCAAAAAAAACAGGGGAAAAGTGTCCTGAATGTGGAAGTGATATGGTAATTAGAAATGGTAAATTTGGTGAATTTGAAGCATGTAGTAATTATCCGACATGTAAATATATTAAAAAGAAAGAAAAAGAAGTAAAAGAAATAATTCCATGTCCTAATTGTAAAGGAACAATTATTGAAAAGAAAACAAAAAAAGGTAAGATATTTTACGGATGTAATAATTATCCAAAGTGTAATTTTGCCAGTTGGGATAAGCCTTTAATTGAAAAATGTCCTGAATGTGGAGGAGTCTTAGTAGAAAAAAAAGATAAGATTAAATGTTTATCTTGTGACTATGAAAAGTAAAGTAAATTAATAGTTTTAAAAAATCTATTGATTTTTAATTTTTTGTTGTGATATAATTATAATATCGAAAGGAGAATAATGAAAATAATGAAAAAAATTAGTTTATTTATTTTTGCACTTATTTCAATGTTTGCCTTCACATTTGGAGTTAGTGCATTAGATGTTAATGATGAAGCTAGTTTACGTGAAGCCTTATCAAAAGGTGGAGATGTTAAATTAACTGAAAACATTACAACATCTACAAAAAGAATTATCATTGATAAAGATGTAAATCTTGATTTAAATGGTAAAACATTAACTAGTTTAATTGATGTAACTAGTAATAAGACACTTACTATTTCTAGTAGTGTAGAAGGCGGAAAATTTGTTGCTTTAGCAAATGAATATTCAGATGAAGAAAAAAAAGATGTAAAAACTTATTATGCAATTGGTGCAGATAATGCTAAAGTAATTGTTAATAGTGGTGATGTATCTTCAAATGATACACAATATGGTTTTTATGCATTAAATGGTGGTACAATTATAATTAATGGTGGAAATCATACTACTGGTAATGCTGTATTATCTGGAAATAATACAACAGGAGCAATGAGTTTTGTTGTTAATGGTGGTACTTTAACTACTAAATATGGTCCAGCAATTTATATGGCAGGTCCAATTGATTTAACAATCACTAAAGGTACAATTAATGGTGGTATTTCATTAAGAATGGGTATTGTTAACATTTCAGGTGGTGTTATTAATGCTGCTACTACTTCATTAGATAGTCCAAAAGAATATTTCTTCTATAGTGGTAATGCTTGGTTTGCTGATGCTTTATATGTATATGGTGGAACTTATACAACTGATATTAAAGGACAAACTAATAAATTAGAATTAAATATTACTGGTGGAACATTTAATGTTGCTAATGGCCAAGGTAGTCCAATAGCTATTTATGATTTAGGAAAAGTTGAACAAGTAATGAATGTAAAAGTATCTGGTGCAAAACTTACAACAGATGCAACTACTAGAACAAGTTTTGATGTAATTAATCTTAAAGATTTAGGACTTGTAAAAGATGCTAGTGAAACATATACTTGTGATAAGACTAAATGTAATGCTGGTAATCAAACTAGTACAAGCACTTATGGCGTATATTCAAATAAACATATTTTAACTACTTCAAATGGAACTTATACATTAAAACCAAATGTAAAAGCTGAAACTGATGGAGTTAAATTTGAAAGTGATGATGCTTTCTCAACTGAATATACTTTAGTAGTTGCTCCAAAAACTGAAAAAGAAGTTAAAGATGTAACAACTAAATTAACTGAAGCTTATAAAGATAATAAAAAAGTTGCAGGATTAAAATTAATTAGTCTTCATGAAATTAGTATGTATTTAGATAATGAAGTTGTACCAATGGAAAATGGAAAATATACTATTTCAATTCCAGTAGCAAAAGATTTAAGAAACTTCAAAAATTATAAAGTAATTTATGTTAATGAAGCTGGTGAAATTCAAGAAACAATTGATGCTAAATTAGTTGATGGAAAAGTAGTGTTTACAACAACTCACTTAAGTACATATGGAGTAATTGGATATAATAATCCAACAATGAATCCTGAAACAAGTGATAATATTGTTACATATGCAGTTATTCTTTGTGCTAGTATCTTTGCTTTAGGTTCAGCAGTAACACTAAGAAAAAGATATAACTAAAATTTAAAGAACTATTAATTTAGTTCTTTTTCTTTTATTAAAAATGTGTTATTATAGAAAGCAGTAATTAGTTAGGGGAGTTTGGTATGGATTATAAAGGACTAAAAATATGTAAAATTTTAGAACCAACTTTTATGGAAGATAATAAAGTTTTTAAAGTTAATGATGTTTGTTTAGGCTATGAAACAAATAATAATATTGTTATTGTATCAGGAGATTATGCAGGAAATATTTATCCTAATATAAAAAAATGTGATTTAAAAAATATAGATGAAAATTCTTATTATGGTTGGACTGAAAATATTAATAATTTAAAAATAGTTTTTGGAACGAATGATATTATTGAATTGAAAGATAATTTAGAAACAGTAGCTATTGATAAGATGTATTATATTGATTATGAAAAAGGTGTAATTGAACCATATTCTTTTGAAATGCCTGATATTTTTGATGAGGAAATATTTGAAAAAGAGGAAGAAATAAAAGAAGAAGAAAATGAAAAAAATTATACATTACCTTCGATTAAAGAAATAAGTTCAAAAATAAAAGAAAAAATAATTAGTCAAGATATGGCAATTAATCAGGTTTTAGCAGCTATATATGGGAATAGACAAATAATAGAAAATAAAAATTTAACTAAAGAAGAAAAAAGAAACTTAAAAAAATCTGTTTTAATATATGGAAACACAGGAACAGGAAAAACAGAAATATCAAAACAAATAGCTAGTTTTTTAAATTTACCTATTCAAATTGAAGATGCTACAAAATATACTGCAGAAGGTTATCAAGGTAGTAGTGTTAATGAAATGCTTATTCATTTATATAGAAAATGTAATGGCGATTTAAAAAAAGCTGAAAATGCAATATTGGTAATTGATGAAATAGATAAGAAAAAAGATAATAAAACTTCTTATACTTCATCTACTACTGATGTTTTATATTCACTTCTTAAAATAATCGAAGGGGAAACATTTATTTTACAAATTGGAGAAGATAGAAAATTAATTGAATTTGATACATCTAATTTAACAATTGCTTTAAGTGGTAGGTTTGAGGGAGTAGATAAAGTAAAAGAAGATAGAAAATCTATTGGATTTAATATATCTTCTTTGAAAAAAGAAGAAAATCCTAAAGTGGCCCAAGCAGAAAATTTTGTAAAATTAGGTATTCCAGGAGAATTTATTGGTCGTAATTCTTGTATTGTAAGAACAAATGACTTAAATGTAGAAGATTTAAAATTAATAATAACATCATCTTCTTTAAGTGCTTTACTTTTAAAAAAGAAGTTTTATGAACTTAATAATGTTTCTTTAACATATGATGATGATTTTATAACTTTTTTAGCAGAAGAAGCATATAAATCAGGTATCGGAGCAAGAGGTATTAAACAAGCTTTAGAAAATGTAATAAAAGATTTAGAATTTGAAATATTATCAGGAGATATAAAAGAAATTAAGTTAACAAGAAATGGCGTTATTAAAAAATATAATAACGATAAAAAATTAGTAAGAAAACAAGAACTAAATATATAAAAGAAATAAGTAAAATATTTCTTTTTTTTATATTTTTTGGTATAATCTATATGGGTGTTATATAAATGGAAAATATATATAATTTAACAAAAGAAGATTTAGAATCTTATTTAATTAATATTAATGATAAAAAATTTAGATCTACGCAAATATATGACTGGTTATATGTAAAAAGAGTTAAATCTTTTGATGAAATGACTAATTTAAGTAAAACTCTTATAAATCAATTAAATAATGATTTTTTAATTAATCATTTAGAAATAGTAAAAGAGGAAAAAGATAAAGATGTATCTAAATATTTATTTAAACTTTATGATGAAAATTATGTTGAAACTGTTTTAATGGAACATAATTATGGACTTAGTTTATGTGTTTCAAGTGAAGTTGGTTGTAATATGGGATGTATTTTTTGTGAAAGTGGAAGACTTAAAAAGGTTAGAAATCTATATGCATATGAAATAGTTTTACAAATACTTATGATTGAAGAAAGAATTAAAAGAAGAATTTCACATATTGTTGTTATGGGTATTGGGGAACCATTTGATAATTACGATAATATAATGAAGTTTGTAAAAATAATTAATGATCCAAAAGGACTTGCTATAGGAAGTAGGCATATAACTATATCAACATGTGGGGTTGTTCCTAAAATATATGAATTTAGTAAAGAACCTTTTCAAGTAAATTTAGCAATTTCTTTACATGCTCCGACAAATGAATTAAGAACTAAGATTATGCCTATTAATAAAGCCTATAATATAGAAACATTAATAAAAGCAGTAAAAGATTATATAGCTATTACTAATAGAAGAGTTACATTTGAATATATTTTATTAGATAATGTAAATGATAAAGATATTGATGCTAAAAATCTTGCTAAACTTTTAAAAGGTATAAATTGTTATGTAAATTTAATTCCTTATAATGAAAGTAGTAATTTTACACTTAAAAGAAGCAAAACTTCGCAAATTAATAGATTTTATGATATACTTAAAAAAGAAGGTATAAATGTAACAATAAGAAAAGAGTTTGGTTCTAATATATCTGCGGCATGTGGACAACTTAGAAGTAAAAAGGAGGAACAAAAATGAAATCATTTTATTTAACAGATACAGGTTTAGTTCGTGATCATAATGAAGATAGTGTTATAATTTCTGAAAATGGTGAAGGATGTTATCTTATGGCAGTAGCTGATGGTATGGGCGGACATCAAGCAGGTGAAGTTGCTTCATCTATTGCTATTAGCTATCTTGGTAAAAGATTTACAAGTGATTTTAGAAAAATGAGTAAAGTAGATGCTGTTTCTTGGCTAAGATTTAGTGTTATTGAAATTAATAGTTTAATATTTAAATATACGGAAGACCATCCTGAAAGTAAAGGAATGGGAACAACTTTAGTTTTAGCGCTTGTTACACCTGAATATATACTTTTTGGTAATATAGGAGATTCAAGTGGATTTGTAATGAAAAATAATCATTTGCATAAAGTTACACACGATCATACACTTGTTAATTTACTTGTAACAGCAGGAGAACTAACGGAAGAAGAAGCAAGAAATCATCCAAGAAAAAATATTTTAATGAATGCGCTTGGGATAAATGATCCAATTGATATAGATATATTTGATTGCAGTATGGATATTTCTTCAATACTTTTATGTTCGGATGGGCTTACAACAATGCTTCTTGATGAACAAATTGAAAAAACGCTTTTAGAAGAAAATTTAAGTATAGAAGAAAAAGTGGAAAGACTTATAAATAAAGCAAACAATAGAGGTGGAAAGGATAATATTTCTGTTGCTTATTTAGAAAAATAATGAAAGGTGTTGGGTAAAGTGATAGTAAAAGGACAAAAAATAAATGATAGATATGAAATAATTAAAACAATTGGAGAAGGTGGTATGGCTAATGTGTATTTAGCGAAAGATACCATTTTAGATAGGGATGTTGCAATTAAAGTTTTAAGAGGAGATCTTGCGAGTGATGAAAAGTTTGTAAGAAGATTTCAAAGGGAAGCTTTATCAGCATCAAGTTTATCACATCCTAATATTGTTGAAATATATGATGTTGGGGAAGATGATGGTAATTATTATATAGTTATGGAGTATGTTCCTGGTAAGAATTTAAAACAAGTACTTAAAAAACGTGGTAACTTAACAGTTAGTGAAGTAATTGATATTATGCTTCAAATAACAAGTGCTATGGGACTTGCACATGATAGTTTAATAATTCATAGAGATTTAAAACCACAAAATATCTTAATGATGGATGATGGTGGCGTTAAAATAACTGATTTTGGTATAGCTATGGCTCTTAATGCAACACAACTTACACAAACAAATTCTGCGATGGGTTCAGTTCATTATTTTCCACCAGAACAAGCAAGTGGTAAAGGTTCTACTTTAAAAAGTGATGTTTATTCTCTTGGAATAATGATGTATGAACTTTTAACTGGATATCTTCCTTTTAGAGGAGATAATGCCGTTGAAATAGCATTAAAACATTTAAAAGAACCAATTCCTTCGATAAGAAGTGAATTTCCAAATATTCCACAAAGTGTTGAAAATATAATTATTAAAGCAACTGCAAAAAATCCTAAAAATAGATATAATAATGCTAATGAAATGCATGAAGATTTACTTACATGTTTAAATAAAGAAAGATTAGAAGAACCAAAAATAAAACTTAAATATAATGAAGGTATATCTGATGATGTTGCTTTTGAAGTAGATAAAGAAAATATGGATGATAGTCTTGTTAGTCAAATTAAAGATACAAAAGATAATAAAAATAAAACAATAATTATTTTAGGTAGCGTTCTTGGAGGTTTGGTAGTAATCTTAGGTATAGTATATTTTGCATTATCAATATTTACTACTTCAAAAGATGTAAAAATACCAGATGTTAAGAATTTAAGTGTTGAAGATGCTGATACATTGCTTAGAAAAAGAGGGTTAAAGGTAGCATTAAATTCTGAAGAAGAACCATCTTTAGAAGTGGAAGAAGGTAAAATAATAGGCACTAAGCCTGAAATAGGCAGAGTAGTAAAAGAAAATACAGAAATTACTTTAATAATTTCAACAGGACAAGTAACTTATGAAGTGGAAGATTTAACTGGGAAAAATTATCGTGAAGTTAAAACAGAGTTAGAAATAAGATATTCATTAAAAGTTACTGTTGAAGAAAAAGAAGTAGAAGAGAAAAAAGATAAAAAATATGATAAAGAAGAAATTGTAGCTCAAAGTGTTAAAAAAGGTGAAGTTCTAACAACAGGAGATGAAATAATTTTATATATTCCAAAAGTTTTAGAAAAGTACCCTGATTTTGTTAATGAAAATTGGTCTATTACAGATATTCAAAAATGGGCTAAAGAAAAAGAAATATCTTTAGTAATTATAGAAAAAGAAACAAATGAATATAAAGAAGGTGCAATAATAGCGCAAAGTAGAGCAAAAGATTCTGTTGTAACAAAAGGAGCAGAACTTAAAATAACAATTGCTAAGAAAATAGAAACACCTGAAGAAGTAGAACCTAATCCAGCAACTCCACCAGAAGAACAAGGAACAAATTAATATGGAAGGTCAAATAGTTAAAATTATTAGTAATGATTATTTTGTAAAAACAAATAATAATGAATATATTTGTAAAGCAAGAGGAAAATTTAGACAAGAAAATATTACCCCAAAAGTTGGGGACTTTTGCTTATTTGATGAAAAAGAAAAAGTAATAAAAGAAATAAAACCAAGAATAAATACACTTTCAAGACCTTTAGTATCTAATATTAATCAAGCATTTATTGTTACAAGTTTAAAAAATCCAGACTTTTCTTCTAATTTGCTTGATAAATTAATATGTATATGTATTTTAAATAATATTGAGCCTATTATATGTCTAACAAAAAAAGATTTACTTACTAAATCTGAATATAAAGATTTAAAAAAAATAATTAATTATTATAAAAAACTTGGTATAAAAGTAGTATATAATAATAATATAAATAAAATTAAAAAACTATTAAAACATAAAACAACAGTTTTTACAGGGCAAACTGGGGCAGGTAAATCTAGTTTAATGAATAAACTAGATAAAAGTTTAAATTTTGAAACAAATGAAATAAGTAAAGCTTTAGGTAGAGGAAAACATACAACAAGAACTGTTTCTTTGGTAGAAATAAATAATGGTAAAGTACTTGATACACCTGGTTTTAGTGATATAGATTTAAGCGTTTATAAAAAAGAAGATATAAGAGATAGTTTTAAAGAATTTAAAAATAAATGTAAATATACTAATTGTATGCATATTAATGAAAAAGAATGTGTTGTAAAAGAGTTAGTAAATAAAAATATAATTTTAAAATCAAGATATGAAAACTATATTAAATTTATAAAATAGAAGGGAATATGTTATGAAAGAAGTATCAGGATCGTTTTTATCAAATAATGATAAGCTTTATGAAATAAATAGATTAAATAATAGTAATGTAGATTATATACATTTTGATGTTATGGATGGTAAGTTTGTTTCTAATAAAAATATTACAGTAAGTGAACTTCCTAAATTAATTGATAATGTAAAGAAAAAAATAGATATTCATTTTATGGTAAGTAATCCAGATAAATATATAGAAAAAATTTGTTACTATAATATAGAATATATTACTATACATTATGAAATTAAAAATCTTGAAGATTATATAGATAAAATAAAAAATTATGGTTTTAAAGTAGGAATAGCAATTAAACCTGAAACCGATATAGAAAAAATATATTATTTATTAGATAAAATTAATTTAGTTTTAATAATGAGTGTAGAGCCTGGTAAATCAGGGCAAAAATTTATTAATGTAAGTGATAAAATAAATAAATTAAAACAAGAAATAATAAATAGAAAATTAAATGTTAAAATAAGTGTTGATGGTGGAATTAATGAAGAAGTATTAACTTATGTAAAAGAGGCTGATATTTTGGTTAGTTCATCATTTATATTAAGTGATTTGGATAAAAATGTGGATATACTTAAAAACAGTTAAAAATACGTTATTATACTTATATTTAAAAGAAAAAATATAGTTAACTTTATCTATATTTTTTCTTTTTGTAAATTTTTTGTGAAATTAGCAGTATACTATTGACATTGCTAACATATAATACTATAATGTAATTAGCACTAGAGAATTAGAGTGCTAAGTTTGGAGGTAATTTATGAATATACTTACTTCAAGACAAGAAAAAATATTAGAACTTATTGTCCTTGAATATGTTAAAACAGTTAATCCTGTTGGATCAAAACATATTTGTGATGAATTAAATTGTTCGAGTGCAACAGTTAGAAGTGAGATGTCTACGCTTGAAGATTATGGTTATCTTGAAAAGACACATATTTCAAGTGGAAGAGTACCTAGTGAAAAAGGGTATCGTTATTATGTAGATAATTTGATGAAACAAGAAGAACTTAATGGTAATGACATGATGAATTTACAAATTATATTTAATAATAATAAGCTTGCATTAACTGATTGTATTAAGAAAAGTTTAGAAATAATTTCTGATATAACAGATTATACTACTGTTGTTTTAGGTAATAAATCTAGTGATAATTATTTAAAAAAAGTTGAAGCATTACCAATTGAAGATAATGAAATGCTTACTATAGTAATAACAGATAAAGGTTTTGTGGAACATAAGAAAGTAGATATAAATAATATTTCACTTGATGAAATACAAAAAACAGTAGAGCTTATTAATAAACTTCTTATAGGCACACCAATAGATGAGGTTAGGAAAAAGTTAGAATTAGAAATAAAACCAATAATCAATAAATATGTTAAACAACATGAAGCTATTTACAATGCTTTTTATGATGTATTTAATGATTTTACTTCAAAAAATGTAAGTTTTGTTGGTAAAAATAATATGCTTAAACAACCTGAATTTAATAATGTTGATAAAATAAAGAAGATATTTGATAAGTTTGAATCTCCTGAAGTTATTGATTTTATCGAAGAAGATAAAAATGATGTAAATGTTTATATAGGAAAAGAAACAAAGCTTGATGATGATGTTACAATTATAAAAACAAAATATAAACTTGATGGAGAAGAAGGAACAATTGCAATAATAGGGCCAAAAAGAATGGAATATAATCGTGTAGTAAATATGTTAGAATTTGTTAAAGAAAATTTGGAGGAAAGATAAGTTAATGGAAAAAAATGAAGAATTGATTAATTGGCTAGGATATGTTGATAGTTTAATGGTAAAAGATAGTGAAACTGCAATAGATGTTTCAAGGATAATATCGTTAAATAATACAAAGTATTATATGGATCAAATGGATACGAATAGATATATTATTCATTTTCCAAGTGATATAGTATTTGATATTAACAATAGGGCAACAAAAGAATTAGTATCAAATGTAAATGTTTACGATGAAACAGTTGAAGATATGTTTCTTAACTGGAGCTTAATTTATACTGAATTAATAAATGAGAAAACTAAGTATGAAGCATTAAATAAGTATAAGAAATATTTACTTCAAGTAGCATTATTTAATATTGATTATTTAGTTAGTCAAATAAAAGATAAAAAAGAAAGAGAAAAAATTGTAAATATGATACCTGGCTATATGTTAGAGTTAATGGAGGACTATGTTTATGCAAGAAGAAGAAAAAAAGAAAAACAAGAAAGATAAGCAAAAAGAAATAGAGGAACTTAATTTAAAGATTAAATCTTTAGAAGAAGAAGTTTTAAGAAGTAAAGCAGATTTAATAAATTATCGTAAAAGAAAAGATGAAGAAACATCTAATTTATTAAAGTATGGAAATAGTGATATTCTTTTACAAATAGTAAATGTTTTAGATGATTTTGATAGGGCATTAAATGTAAAAGAAGAAAACTTAACGCCTGAAGTTAAAAATTTCCTAGTGGGATTTAAGCTGATTGATAAATCTTTAAAAGATATTTTAACATCAAATAATGTTAAAGAAATAGAATGTTTAGGTGAAAAGTTTGATCCTAATATGGAACAAAGTTTATGTTCAAAAAGTGATAGTTCTAAAGAAGATGAAGAGGTTTTGGAAATTTTAACTAAAGGATATACATATTATGACAGAGTTTTAAGATATGCTTCTGTTATGATAAATAAAAAAGAAAATAAAGAAGAAATAAATAATACATCTATTGATGAAACAAATAATATGAAAGGAAATGATTAATTATGAGTAAAATTATAGGTATAGACTTAGGTACAACTAATAGTTGTGTTGCAGTCTTAGAAGCAGGGGAAGCTAAAGTAATCCCAAATCCAGAAGGAAATAGAACAACTCCTTCAATTGTATGTAAGAAAAATGGAGAAACCATTGTAGGAGATGCTGCTAAACGTCAAGCAGAAACAAACCCAAATACAATTCGTAGTATTAAAAGATTAATGGGTACTAATGAGAAAGTTGAAATGGAAGGTAAAAAATATACTCCAGAAGAAATTAGTGCAATGATTTTAACTAATTTAAAAGAAACAGCAGAAAAATATTTAGGAGAAAAAGTAACAAAAGCTGTTATTACAGTTCCAGCATACTTTAACGATGCTCAAAGACAAGCTACTAAAAATGCTGGTAAAATAGCAGGTCTTGAAGTAGAAAGAATTATTAATGAACCAACTGCAGCAAGTTTAGCATATGGTTTTGATAAACAAGATAAAATGCAAACAATTCTTGTATATGACCTTGGTGGAGGAACATTTGATGTTTCTGTTCTAGAACTTGGTGATGGTGTTTATGAAGTTAAATCAACAGCAGGTAATAATAGACTTGGTGGAGATGATTTTGATGAAAGAATTATTAACTATTTAGTAGAAACATTTAGAAAAGAAAATGGTATTGATTTATCAACTGATAAAATGGCAATGCAAAGATTAAAAGAAGCAGCAGAAAAAGCTAAGAAAGATTTAAGTGGAGTAACAACAACTCAAATTTCTTGTCCTTTTATTACACAAGGAGAAAATGGACCACTTCACTTAGATGTAACTCTTACTCGTGCTAAATTTGAATCTTTAATTAGTGATTTAGTTGAATCAACATTAAAACCAGTACAAGATGCTTTAAAAGAAGCTAAACTTAAAAAAGAAGATATCGATCATGTAATATTAGTTGGTGGTTCAACTCGTATTCCTATGGTTCAAGAACTTGTTAAAAAAGAACTTGGTAAAGAACCAAATAGAAGTGTTAACCCAGATGAAGTTGTTGCTATGGGAGCTGCTATTCAAGGTGGAGTATTAACTGGAGATGTTAATGATATCGTTTTACTTGATGTAACACCACTTTCTTTAGGTATTGAAACTCTTGGTAATGTTATGACTGTTTTAATTCCAAGAAATACAACAATTCCAACAAGTAAATCACAAGTATTCTCAACTGCAATGGATAATCAACCAGCTGTAGATATTCATGTTTTACAAGGTGAACGTCCAATGGCAAGTGATAATAAAACTTTAGGAAGATTTGTCTTATCAGATATTCCAGCAGCACCTCGTGGAGTACCACAAATCGAAGTTAAATTTGATATTGATGCTAATGGTATTGTTAATGTTACTGCTAAAGATTTAGGTACAAATAAAGAACAAAAAATTACAATCACTTCAAATACTAACCTTAGTGATGAAGAAATTGATAAAATGGTAAAAGAAGCTGAAGCTAACCGTGAACAAGATAATAAACGTAAAGAAGAAGCTGAAGTTAAAAATGAAGCAGAACAAATGATTTTCCAAACTGAAAAATCAATGAAAGATCTTGGAGAAAAACTTGATAGTAAAGATAAAGAAGAAGCAGAAAGTAAAGTTAAAACTTTAAAAGAAGCACTAGATAAAAATGATATCGAAGCAATTAAAAAAGAAAAAGATGCTTTACAAGAAACACTTTATAAATTAGCAGCTAAAGTATATGAAAATACAAATGCTTCTAATAATACAACTACTGAAGAAAAAACTGAAGATAAAAAAGATGATTCAGTAAAAGATGCAGAGTTTGAAGAAAAATAGCTAATAAATAATGAAGTCCTAATTATTTAGGACTTCTTCTAAATGAAAGGTAAATTATGAATAGAGAAAATATAGATAATAAGTATAAATGGGATCTTAGTTTAATATATAAAAATGAAGAAGAATTAAATAAAGATATTAATAAATTAAATAACATGGTAGAAGAGTTCAAACATTTTGAAAATCATGTTATGGATAGTTCAAAAACACTTTATGAATCTAATAAATTATATAATGATATAGCAAGGTTATCTAATAAAATATATAATTATGCTTATTTAAAATATGATGAAGATATGGGTGTTAGTAAAAATAAAATTCTTCTTGGAAAATTAGAAAAATTAATTAGTGAAATATCTACAGAAATATCATTTTATATACCAGAAGTATTAAGTTATGATTATACTTTAGTAAAAAAGTATATAGATGAAAATAAATTACTAGAAGAATCAAGATTTTCTTTTGAAAGTTTATTTAGAATAAAAGAACATATTTTAGATAAAGATAAAGAAAATATGTTATCTTCTTTAGAAGAGGTATTTAATATTCCATCAAATACTTTTGATATGATTGATAATGTTGATATAAAACTTGATCCTATTACAAAGAATGGTAAAAAAATAGAATTAAATACAAGTAATTACAGTATTTATATTAAAGATGAAGATAGAAATGTTAGAAAACAAGCATTTAATTCACTTTATAAATATTATAGTTCTTTTATAAATACTATCTCAGCAGTTTACTTTGGAAATGTTAAAAAAGATAATTATTTAGCTAATGTAAGACATTACACTAGCGCTTTAGAAGAAGAATTATTTAGTGATAATATAAGTGTTAGTTTATATGATAAATTAATTAACACTGTAAATAATAATTTAAATTTATTGCAAAAATATATAGAACTTCGAAAAGAAGTATTAAATTTAGATGAAATTCATATGTATGATTTATATGTACCACTTGTTAAAAATTATGAAAAGACATGGACTTTTGAAGAAGCTAAAGAACTTATTTTAAAAGCTTTAGCACCTTTAGGAGAAACATATATTAAAGATTTAAATAATTTATTTAATAGTAACTGTATTGATGTATATTATAATACTAATAAAAAAAGTGGTGCTTATTCATCTGGAACTTATGATACCTTACCTTATGTTTTATTAAATTATGAAGGTAATTTCAATGATGTAAGTACAATAGCTCATGAGATGGGACATTCTATGCATAGTTATTATTCAAATACTAATAATACTTTTGAAGATTCATCTTATCCAATTTTCTTAGCCGAAATTGCATCAACTGTAAATGAAGTATTACTTAATAAATATATGTATGAACATTCAGATAAAAAAGATGAAAAATTATTTTTCTTAAATAATTTACTTGAAACAATTAGAACAACTTTATATAGACAAACTATGTTTGCAGAGTTTGAAAAAATAACTCATGAAAAAGAAAAAAATAATGAAGTATTAACTAGTGAAGTGTTAAATGATATATATTATGATTTAAATACTAAATATTTTAGTAATGCTATAGTTGATGATAATATTAAATATGAATGGGCAAGAATACCACATTTTTATACAAGCTTTTATGTATATAAATATGCAACAGGTATTTCTGTAGCACTTTCTATTGTTAGTGATATTTTAAATAATAAACCACATGCTTTAGATAATTATTTATTATTTTTAAAAAGTGGAGGAAGTAATTATCCTCTTGAAATATTAAAAAAATGTGGAATTGATATTGTAAATGATGATACAATAGAAAAAGCATTACAAGTTTTTGATGATACTTTAGAAGATTTTAAAAGAAGTAGGAAGTGAAATGTTTTATGAAGAAACGTGATTATTATGAAGTACTTGGGGTAAGTAAAGATGCTAGTGAAGATGATATAAAAATGGCTTTTAGGCGTCTTGCTAAAAAATATCATCCCGATGTATGCAAAGAAGCTGATGCTGAAGAAAAGTTTAAAGAAATTCAAGAAGCTTATGCTGTTTTAAGTGATGATACAAGAAGAAAACAGTATGATAAATATGGATTTGATGCCTTTAATAATAATGGTGGAGGTTCATATAATACAGGTGGATATGACTTTTCTAACTTTGATTTTTCAAGTATCTTTGATGATTTATTTGGTGGTGATGAAACTTTTTCTAATTTTGGTGGTGCTTTTTCTTCCTTTTCTAATTTTGGAAGGGCAAGTTCTAGTTCTAGAAAAAGAAAAGGTAGTGACTCCTTAGTATATATGAACATTTCTTTTATGGATTCAATTTTAGGATGTAAAAAAGAAATAGAAATAACAACAACAGAAAAATGTAGTGAATGTAATGGTGAAGGTGGACATGGTAGTAAAACATGTGAAGATTGTCATGGAAGTGGAACAATTACAAAACAACAATCAACATTATTTGGAAGTTTTTTATCAAAAGTAGTTTGTCCTACTTGTGATGGAACTGGTAAAACTTATGAAAAAACATGTTCTAAATGTCGTGGTAAAAAAGTTCAAAAAGTTGTTAAAGAAGTAGAAGTTAAAATACCTGAAGGTGTTGTAACAGGAAGTAGATTAAGACTTCCTAAATATGGTGAACCAAGCCCTAATGGTGGTGAAAATGGTGATCTTTATATTGAATTTAGAGTTCAAAATCATGAATTTTATGAAAGAATAGGTAATGACTTATTTATAACATTACCACTTACAATAACTGAAGCTATTTTTGGATGTAAAAAAGATATTAAAACACCTAAACAAGTTGTTACTTTATCTGTACCATCTGGAAGTAAACCTGGTGAAAAATTAAGAATTAAGGGTAAGGGTAGCAAAGATCCTAATTATGATAGTTATGGAGACTTTTATGTTGTACTTGATGTTGTAATACCAGAAAAGTTAACCCGTGAACAAAAAACTCTTTTTGAGAAATTACAAGATACTAATTTAAAAGATAAACAAATAGAAAAATTTGAAAAATTTACAAGAAGCTAAAAATTGGCTTCTTTTTTGTTTACAAACAGTAAAAATAATTATATAATTTAATTATAGAATAGGAGTTGTAAAATATGAAAAAATTAAATGAAAAAGGTTTAACATTAATTGAACTTTTAGTAGTTATTGTAATAATTGTAATTATTTCATTATTAGTAATACCTTCTGTAATTAATATGCTAGGAAAAAATAAAAATGAGAAGTATAAAAATTATGAAAATTTACTTGTAGAAAATATGAAACTTTATCGTATTGATAATAGTGAAAACTTAGGAGATAATATTGATACTCATTTATCACTTAATATATTAAAAAGTGCTAATCCTGATATTAAATTAGATAATTGTGTTGTACATGATTTATATATTAAAAACAGTGATTATAATGTTTGTTTAAGATGTGGTTATGATGAAGAAACAAAAAAATATGAATATGAAAGTAAATATTGTGAAACAGCAAATGTTCCATATGGTAATCCACCTACAACAACTACTTTAGTAAAAGAAGTAAAAACAGAACCATCAAGTGGATATTTAAATGATGGAAAAGAAATTAAAGTAGAAGTTGTTTTATCAAGACAAGTTACGGGAAGTTATCCTACACTTACTATTTTAGCAGGTAATAATAATAAAATTTTAACAGGTGTTCTTGAAGGTAATAAGCTTGTCTATAATTATACAGTTAAAAATGGTGATAACGGTAAATTTAATATTGTATCTTTAAATGGTGGTTCATTAAAAGATATTGAAAATAATGAAGAAGTTAATTTAGAATTACCGGTAATTTCTTCTTCGATTACTCTTGATACAATTGAACCTACCTGTAATATAACATTAACTAATAAAAGAATAGAACAAACACAAGAGAAAGTAGATTTAAAAATTACAGGAACTGATATTAATTTAGCCGAAAATGCTTATTCATTTGATAACAATACTTATAGTAATGCTTACATTAAAACATTAACAGATGATGGAAATTATAAAGCATATGTAAAAGATAAAGCAAATAATATAGGTTATTGTAGTAAACTTGTTTATATAGACAGAAAAAACCCTACTATTACAACTAATATAGAAAAACAAAATGGTAGTGTTAAAGTAAATGTTACTTTAGAAGACAATGAAGGTGTAGTTGCATATCAAGAAGGAACTAATTCATCATATAGTTCTAATTGGAATACATTTGATAGTGTTAAAACTAAAAAACTTACTTTAACAAAAACAACTGTTGGAACATATTATGTGTATGCAAAAGATGAATATGGACATATAACAAAAGGATCATACGAAGTAAAAGCAAGTGATTTAGATAGTGAAAAACCTAAAATAACAGTTACTGGAAATAGCTCAAGTTCATTAACTGTAACAATAACAGATAATGTCGGAGTAGTTGGTTATAAAATAACAACAACACCAACAACCCCAACAGAAAAAGAATGGACTAAAATAGATAGTAAAACATCTATTTCACAAACATTTAATAATTTGTCTTCATCTACAACTTATTATATTCATGCAATTGATGAAGCTGGAAATACAAGCTATACACAAGCAACAACTAAAACTGCTACTATAATAATTTATAATCCAGATCCAGATCCAACTCCATCAAAACCAACAAATCCGCAAACAGGTGGTGGAAATACAGGAGGAACAACAAAACCAGGTGGAAATACAGGTGGCTCTGGATCATCAGGTGGTGGTGGATGTATAAGTCCAGGAGGTGTTAATCATTGCCCTGGACTACAGATAAATTAATATGAGAAAGGATAAATAAGATGGG